>OIEN01000055.1_pt1 | contig 92797 bp, 82 predicted proteins | sample 1581741 | NCBI WGS metagenome assembly OIEN01 (sample SAMN01760944, study PRJEB22395) | human gut metagenome | reverse complement strand
TTACTTTTTTGTTATGAATGCAAACATAAAATAGGAGTAAGAGGAAAAAAGAATGGCAATTATTATATGGTATGTAATAATTATCGCAGAAATTCAAAGTTAAAACTTTGCACATCACATGGTTTTAGCTATTCTAATTTAGAAGAGACTATAATTAACTGTATAAAAAATTTATTTCAAAAAATAGATAGTGAAAAAGTAGAATTAGAAGTAAAAAATGGAATGACAAAATATGATTATGGAAAAATACTTAAAAAACTAGAAAACGAGATAAAATTGATAAATAATAATATTGACCAAATGTATGTAGACAAATTAAACAATAAGATAAGTGAAGAAATGTATGAAAGATTATTGAAGAAATTTAAGAATGAAATAGGGGAAAAAGAAAACGAATACCTAGAAATTAAACAGCAAAAAGAAGAATCAAAACAAGATAATACTGAGAAGATAAAAAATGTTGTACAAGAATTTCTAGAGTTAAAAGAACTAACACCAGAATTTATGAAAGTAATTATTAATAGAATTGAGATACATCAAGATAAACATGTAGATTTATATTTCAATTTTAAACAATTAAATAACTTAAAAGAAAAAACATAAGGCTAATTTAATGTCAAATATTAGATTAGTCTTAAATAAAAGGTTAAACTGCCTATTTTTGTATCAACCAGAAGGAATTTCTATGGCAGTACCAATGAAAAATGGTGGTATGAACCCAATACGAGTAGTTTTTTACGTAATTTTATCTGGAATAACTACAGGAGTAGGTGCCTTTTTTGGTGGACTAATAGGTTCAATATCGCAAGCTATAATTGCGCTATGCTTAGCATTTGCAGCAGGAGCAATGATTTATGTAGTTTCGGGAGAGCTAACACCAGAAGCAAATAAGTTATATAGTGGTAGAATGACAGCAATTGGTAACATTTGTGGATTATTATTGGGGATAATAGCATTAAATATTACCTAATATGTTGAAAAATAAAAAATATAAATGTTATAATATTAATACTAAAGAAAAAGATAGGAAGTGAAGCAATTGAAAATAATGTTTGTGTGCACAGGAAATACATGTAGAAGTGCAATGGCACATCATATGCTTGAAAAAATGATAAAAGAAAAAGATAATGTAGAAGTATATTCTTGCGGAATATATGCAGATAGTGGAGAACCAGCAACATATAGTGCAATAGATGTAATGAAAGAATATGGTGTTGATATGAATAATCATAGAGCAACAAATATTAAAGAAACAAAAATTGAGCAGATGGATTTAATATTGTGTGCAACAGTATCTCATAAGCAGATAGTGCTAAATATGTATCCTGAATTAACTGGTAAGGTATATACATTGAAAGAATATGTTGGAATTGGAAAAGAAGGAAAAAATATGGACATAAAAGACCCATGGGGGTGCAATATAGAAACATATAAACAATGTGCAGAAGAAATAAAGCAATGTTTAGAAATGCTGATAGACAATAATTCTAAGAAAGGAATATAAACAAAAATGCAGAATCTAATAGAAGGATTAAATGATAAACAAAAAGAAGCAGTCTTAGCAACAGAAGGACCATGCCTAGTTATAGCGGGAGCAGGAAGCGGAAAGACAAAAGTGTTAACACATAAAATTGCATATCTATTGTCAGAAAAAAATGTTAAACCATGGAATATACTATCAATAACATTTACAAATAAAGCGGCAAACGAAATGAAACAAAGAGTAGAAAAACTAGTGGGCGAAGCATCTCAAGAAATGTGGCTAGGAACATTCCACTCTATTTGTGTACGTATATTAAGAAGATTCATAGATAGAATAGGGTTTGACACTACATTCTTGATTTTTGATTCGACAGATCAAAGAACATTAGTAAAAGAATGTATAAAATCAATAGGATTAGATGATAAGCTTTTTACAGATAGAAGTGTTTTATCTGAAATAAGTAACGGAAAAAATGATATGTTAGAACCAAAAGCATATCAAGTAAAATATAATGGAGACTTTAGAAAAGAAAAAATAGGCGAAGTATATGAATTATACCAAAAAAAATTGAAAGAAAACAATGCACTAGATTTTGATGATATTATAAACTACACAATTAAAATATTAACAGAAAATCCGGATGTTTTGGAATATTATACAGAAAAATTTAAATATGTACTTGTAGACGAATATCAAGATACAAACAAAGCACAATTTATGTTAGTATCTATATTAGCCTCAAAATATGGAAATATAACAGTTGTAGGCGATAATGACCAAGGGATATATTCATTTAGGGGAGCAGATATTACAAACATACTAAACTTTGAAAAAGACTTTCCGGGTAGTAAAATAGTAAAACTAGAGCAAAATTATAGATGTACAGGTAATATATTAAAAGCAGCAAATGCAGTTATAAAAAACAATGAAAACAAATATGATAAAAAATTATGGACAGAAAATGAAGAAGGAAAACTACCTTGTATCTATAAAGCAGAAGACGAATATGATGAAGCATCATACATAGTAAAGCAAATAAATATGCTTAAAATGGAAGAATATTTAAAATTATCTGATTTTGTAATATTGTACAGAATGAATTCACAATCAAGGGCAATAGAAGATATATTCAGACGAGAAAATATTCCATACAAAATTATTGGAGGACTAAAATTCTATGAAAGAAAAGAAATAAAAGATATAATTGCATATTTAAGATTAATATTTAATACTTCAGATAATTTATCACTAAAAAGAATTATAAATGAACCTAAAAGAGGCATAGGAAAAACAAGCCTAGATAATATACAAGATATATCTGATAAAACAGGTAAGTCAATGTATGAAATAATAAAATATGCAGAACAATATGAGCTAAATAGGGTAAAGGCAAATAGCATACAATTTGTGGAAGTAATAGAAGAGCTAAGAAAGCAAGTAAACCAAATTCCTATATCAGAGCTAATAAAATTGACATTAAATAAAACAGGATATGTAAAAGCATTAGAAAATGAAAATACAATTGAAGCGGAAAGTAGAATACAAAACTTGGAGGAATTTTTAACAGTAGCAATAGAGTTCGAGGAGCAAATGGCAGAAAACACATTGGCAGAATTTTTAGAAAGTATAAGTCTAACAAGCGACATAGATAATATGGAAGAAAGCGAAGATACCGTTACTTTAATGACTTTGCACAGTGCAAAAGGGCTAGAATTTCCAGTGGTATTTTTAGTAGGAATGGAAGAAGGAATATTTCCAGGATATAAATCAATAGGAGAAATTAAAGAATTAGAAGAAGAAAGGCGATTATTCTATGTTGGAATAACCAGAGCAATGCAGTATTTATATTTGACTTGTGCAAAAAGAAGAACAATATTTGGTTCTACAAGCTACAACCAGATGTCAAGATTTTTAAAAGAAATACCAAAAGATTTATTAGACGGTTATGAAGAAATAGACAATGAAGATAATAATTCATTTAAAGACTCAAATTATGGTTGGGAATATGGAACAAATTATGCAGGAAAAGTTAAAACATATAAATTTGACAATGTAGAGAAAATACCGGAAGTTAAAGAAAAAGTGGGGGCATTTCAGTTTAGAACGGCAGAGAGCTTTTTAAATTCATTAAATAAAAAGGCAAGTGATAGACAAGTGGATATAACTAAATATAAAGAAGGACAAAGAATCTATCATAAAAAATTTGGAGAAGGAACCATAAATAAAATAGAACAAGAAGGCGAAGATTATAAGTTAGACATACAGTTTGATAAAGTAGGACATAAAAGGTTAATGGCAAAATTTGCGGAATTAGAAATAATAGAATAAACAAATTGAGTTATATGTAAATAAGAGCAGTTCAGTACACAGAATGACTGCTCTTAAACAAGGATGTCCCAAATTGTGCAAATGGAGCAATTAGGGACTGTTCCTAATTGAGAAGTTCTGTTTTTACTGTTTGTATTTCTGTTATTGTTGCTGGTTGAGCAGGTTTGTAATAGCCTTTGTTTTGTGCTATTTTAAATAGCTCGTACTGAAAGCTTTCATCACTATTGCGTATTTGTTGTATAGTTTGTCTTAATTGCATATTTTCTGCTTCTGAAATGACTCCTTGATATGTTGTAAGACTTGCTTTTACTCCGTCTAAAACGTCGTTAACCATTGTTTTTTCATCCATTAAAAAATCCTCCTATCCATTTAAAAATGACATTAATTTTTGTTTAGTATTTAATGCATCTTGAGCTGATTTTGTAAAAATTTGCTTAATTTGTGGGTCTACTGCTTGTGAAGCATATGTGTTTAGTTTTTGATAAGATGTTTCGTGTGCTCCTATCAAATGTCTTAAATTCTGTAATTCTACTTGACTTAAATTTGGCATTTTCACCCTTCCTTTCATAAGTAATATAAAGATATTATGAACATTAAATATTCATTTTATACAATAAATTGAATAAAAATGGAAGAAAAACAGTATAAAAATGAGGAAAAGACAGTAAAACACTATGTAAGCACGTAGAAGAAAGAATTCAAGTTGAAGTTGTTATTGTAAAATAAATAAAAATGGTATAAAATAATACAGATTATAATGATAGGAGAGTGTTTATTATTAATATACTAAAAAATGTAGCTATATACTCAAGAAAAACAATAAAAATTCTTGTTTTAGTGGCATTAGCAGTTATTTTTATTGGCAGTATTGTGTTTTTTTACTACAAACCGACATATGCAGTAACATTAAATGGAGAATTTGTTGGATATACAGATAACAAAAGTAATATGCAAAAAAAGATAAATAAATATATAAATGCAGAAGAACAATCGAATGTTGCATTTATTCAAGTTGACCAAATGCCAGAATATAAGCTTTGCCTATTAAAGAAAAATGTAAATTGTAACGACGAAGAAATTTATGCAAAGGCTATAGAAGATGGGACAGCATATTATAAATATTACGCAATAACAGATGATAAAGAGGAAAAGGCTTATGTGGCGACATTTAATGAGGCAGAAAAAGTTATTGCGGAATTAAAGGAAAAAGATAGTGATAACAAAGAAGAGTTAGGAATTGTAGAAAAATACGAGACAGAATTAAAAGAATTCACAGATGTTGAAAAATGTGTGGCTAAATTATATGTAGAACCGCCACCACAGATAGTATACGCAAGTGTTGCAGGATATGCTTCTGGAAATTCAAATGCAAAAGTTGATATAGGAATTAGTTTAATACAACCTGTATCTGGAATAATAACTTCAAGATTTGGACCAAGAACAAGAAACAACCATGGAGGACTTGATATTGGAGCACCAGGAGGGACACCTATAATGGCAGCAGCATCTGGAACTGTAACAACAGCGGGTTGGTTAGATGATTATGGATATTTGGTAGTAATATCACATGGAAATGGAGTTCAAACAGCATATGCACATTGTAGTCAAATATTAGTATCAACAGGGCAAAGCGTAAGTCAGGGAGAAGTAATTGCAAAAGTTGGAACAACAGGAAGGTCAACAGGAAATCATTTACACTTAGAGGTAAGAGTAAATGGCGTAAGATATGATCCACAAAATTATGTATATTAAAAGGATGTTAATTAAATAACATCCTCTTTTTTAGATATATGTTTATAAAATGCTATATGAGTTAATTGAATATATGGTAACAACCAAAGCATACCTATACCAAAGGTTAAAGATGCTAATAGAGCCCAACCAATAAAGCTTAAATCAAGTATAAAGAATTTCCAACGGTTATTTGTCATTAGTTCTTTTGATTTTGCAACTGCATCTTTTGGTTGTAATTCAGTTTCTTCAATAGATATCACATCAGACATTATATAGTAGTATGATTTTACTATAAGCCATATTAAAGAAACTGGGCAAATAATAGCTAAACAAATGACCAATACAGTAAGGTTTGCAGGCTGAGTCCAGTAAAAGACTATACCTAATGAAGTAAGAAGTATTGAAGAGATTATTAAAAGTATAAATGGAACTAATAATTTTAAAAACACATTAAGAGCTACTTTCCAAGCTCTAGCAAAATTATTAAATCCTAATGTAAAAAAGTTAAATGCTGATGTATCTTCGCCATTATAAAGCTTTACAAATTGGATTAATAAACCATATGCTAAAGGAACATTTATAATAGCAAAACCAATAGAAAGTATAGTATTAAGGCCATTGAATGAATAGCTTAAAATGGTATTAAAAATAAAATTTATAGCCATATATGCAAGAGTTATACAAGCTGCTTTTCCCCATTTTCCAGATAGTTTTTCACGAGCTTTTGCTCTAAAACTTGATAAATTCATATATAAAATCTCCTTTCCTTTTTTATAATATTATGATATATTAAGTATATGAAAAAATCAAGTAAAGTAGTAAGAAAAAACTCGAAAAATGTAAAAAGGAGCAAAAAAGATGAATAAAATTATTCAAATAATAGCAGATGAATTAAATGTAAAAGAGGAGCAAGTTACCAATACTATAAAATTAATAGATGATGGTAATACTATCCCATTTATAGCACGTTATAGAAAAGAAGTTACAGGTGGTTTAAGTGACGAGACACTTAGAGATTTAGATGAACGACTTAAATATTTAAGAAACTTAGAAGAAAGAAAACAAGAAGTAATTAAATCAATAGATGGACAGGGGAAACTTACAGATGAAATAGTGCAATCATTGGAAAATGCCAAAACACTTTCAGAAGTGGAAGACATATATAGACCATATAAACAAAAAAAGAAGACAAGAGCAACAATAGCTAAGGCTAAAGGACTAGAACCATTGGCACAAATAATATTTGAACAAAATGATAAAAGAAATATAGAAGAAATTGCAAAAGAATTTATAGATGAAGAAAAAGGAGTTTTAAACGTAGAAGAGGCAATTCAAGGCGCAAAAGATATAATTGCAGAAAATATATCAGATAATCCTAATTATAGAAAACAAATTAAAAGAATGTGCTATAGAGAAGGAATAATAATGGTTAAAGGCACAAAAGAAGAAAAATCGGCATATGATATGTATTATAATTTTAATGAAAAAGTAAACAGAATACCTAGTCACAGAATCTTGGCTATAAATCGCGGAGAAAAAGAAGAATTTTTAAAAGTTAAAATGGAAAAACCAGAAACTACTATTTTAGAAATGATTAATAAAGATATTATAAAAGGTTCTACGCAATATACTAAAATGTTAGAAGAAACAATAGAAGATAGCTTTAAAAGACTAATAGAGCCATCAATAGAAAGAGAGATACGCTCTGACTTAACAGAAAAGGCAGAAACGCAGGCTATAAAAGTATTTGGAAAAAATGCAAAACCATTATTGCTAGCAGCACCGCTAAAGGGGCTAACTGTAATGGGGTTTGACCCAGCATATAGAACAGGATGTAAAATTGCGGTAATAGATGAAACCGGAAAACTACTTGCTACAACAACTGTGTATCCAACAGAACCACAAAATGATGTAGAAGGAGCTAAAAAAGAATTAATAGCACTAATAAAAGAATACAATGTTAACATTATTGCAATAGGAAATGGAACAGCATCAAGAGAATCAGAAAACTTCGTGTCAGATATGATAAAGGAGTTAGGCAATGTTCATTATGCTATAGTAAGTGAAGCAGGAGCATCTGTATATTCTGCATCAAAACTTGCAACAGAAGAATATCCGGATATAAATGTATCTTTAAGAGGAGCGATTTCGATAGCAAGAAGATTACAAGATCCACTGGCAGAGCTTGTAAAAATAGATCCAAAATCAATAGGTGTGGGTCAGTATCAACATGATGTTGATCAAAAGAAATTATCAGAAAGTTTAACAGGAGTAGTAGAAGACGCAGTTAATAAAGTTGGGGTAGATGTAAACACAGCAACACCTTCTTTATTGTCTTATGTATCTGGAATTAACAAAACATTAGCAAGCAATATTGTAAAATATAGAGACGAAAATGGAAAGATAAAAGAAAGAAAGGAATTACTAAAGGTTCCAAAATTGGGAAAAGCAACATTTCAACAATGTGCAGGTTTTATGAGAGTATTTGATGGAAAAAATCCATTAGAAATAACAGCTGTTCATCCAGAAAGCTATGAAGTTGCAGAACAACTATTAAATATAATCGGCTTTAAAAAAGAAGATTTATTAAATAAAGAAAAGTTAATTATAATAAAAAATAAATTATCAGAATTAAAAACGCAGGAAACAGCAGAAGAGCTAAATGTGGGGGAAATAACATTAAAAGATATTATGCAAGAGCTTTCAAAACCAGGACGAGACCCAAGAGAAGATATGCCAAAACCAGTATTAAGGGCAGATGTATTGAAATTTGAAGATTTAAAAGAAGGAATGATACTAACAGGAACTGTAAGAAATGTAACAGATTTTGGCGCATTTGTAGATGTTGGAGTGAAACATGATGGACTAGTACATATTTCACAATTAAGCAATAGTTTTGTAAAAAATCCTTCAGATGTAGTATCTGTGGGAGATGTAGTAAAAGTAAAAATAATAGGAATAGATGAAGATAGGAAAAAAGCACAATTATCAATGAAAATCTAAAAAAACTGATAATATAAATAAAATACGGACATTTATTTGTCCGTATTTACCTATATTGTTCTTGAATTTTTTGTATTTCTTCATAATTTTTATTCAAAATATCTAAGAATACTTTAGCAATTTTAGGGTCAAACTGTGTTCCGGCACACCTTTCTATTTCTGCTTTGACTACCTCTAAAGGTAAAGCATCTCTATATGTTCTTTTGGATGTCATAGCATCAAATGTATCAGCAACAGCAGCTATTCTGGCGAAATATGGAATATCTTCACCAGCTAGTTGAGAAGGATATCCTTTTCCATCATATCTTTCGTGATGATGTTTTACAATAGGTATAATATCTTGAAATACTTTTGCATTGCATAAAATATGTGCACCAATAGATGGATGATTTTTAATTTCAGAATATTCATCATCTGTAAGTTTGCTATCTTTAAGCAATATGCTGTCTGGAATTCCTATTTTGCCGATATCATGAAATAAGCCACCAATTTTTAAAGTATTAATATCAGAGTCAGATAAACCAAGATGCTGACCAATTAAAACAGAGTATGCAGATACTCTATCTGAATGACCTCTAGTATAAGGGTCTTTTGCTTCAACTGTAAATCTAAGTGTTTCAACCATGTCTAAATATGCCTTTTCCAGATCACTATAAGCATCTGATAATTCATTATTTATACGATTTATTTCATTTAATTGTTCAACAGATTTTATTGCAGCCTCAACTAATAGAAGCAATTGGTCAAATTTATCGCTTTTTTCACAATAACATTGTATATCCAATTTTCTTATAGTCTCTAATGGTGGAGCTAAATCTTTGTGTCCTGTTAGTAATAAAATGTAAAGTTCTTTATTAAATTTCCTTATTTCCTCAACAACTTTATCTCCATGAATAGGTGTCATCATAAAGTCTAATAGCATTAAATCAAAATGTTCTTTTTTTACACGTTCTATTGCTTGAATTGGATCAGTTATTCCTACAAAGTTATAACCATTTCTATTCAAAAGGACAGATAAAGAATCTAATACACCGCTATCATCATCAACTGCTATTATTTTATATCCTGTAGTGGTATTAGATTGAATATGCTTTCTCATAATATCACCTCTGTATTAAACAATACTATATTATAAAGTGGGGAAAAAATCAATAAGAAAGATGAAAAAAATGAAAAAAACTGTAATAAAAGTAAAATTTTACTTACATTACAGTTCTATTTTAACTATTGTGGTAATATAATATTAAATATTGTGCCTTTTCCTTCTTCTGTAGAATATGTAATATCTCCATTAAAATGTGCACGTATATTTGAATATGACATAAATAAGCCAATTCCAGTTCCATCTTTACCTTTAGTTGTTATCATTTCTTTAAATAGTTTCTCTTGAACTTCTTTAGGAAGACCGCCAGCATAATCTCTAACAGAAACAATAACATCATTTTTTTCTTGAGTTATAATTAAATCTATTGTTTGCCCCTCTTTACCTTTATAGGCCTGAATTGCATTTGATATCATATTATTTATAACTTGAACCAAACCATTTATATTGCCATGAATCATAAGGGAAGTAGGAACTTTAAGGTCTAAATTCAAAGTAATTAAGGCTTTTTTCAACTCATGTTTCATAAGAATGTCAACTCTTTTAGTAAGTTCCTCAACCGTAAATGAATCAACAGTATTTTCAGATAAGGCAACAGCTTGACCTTTAACAGCTGTAATAATATCTGACATATATTCTAAATATGATTTTATCTTAGAAATCCAATCCTTCATATCGTTTGCAATAGCAAAATGGTCATCAATAGTAACATCTTTGTCAACTATAGACTCCTCATATTCTTTAATTAAATCTGTAAGACCCTCTGTAGCTCCCGAAATTGACATTATAGGAGATTTTAAGTTATGAGCAATACCACCAATCAATTGACCAAGAGAAGCCAAACGTTCCCTCTCAATTAAAATATCTTGGTTATCTTTAAGAGCCTGCATGTCTAATTTATGCTGAGTAATATCCTTAAATAGCATAAGGATTCCAAGAGAGTTTCCTTTTACTAATATATTATTTATTTCAACAGTAAAGTATTTATTTATCTTTTTAAAGTGTTGTTCAAATACTATGGTTTCAGACGAATGCTTAACTCTATTTAAAGAATTTTCTAACTTTGGAAGATTCATATCATACTGCTTATGTGTGCTAAGAAATTCTAATATATTTTCTTCTCTTATATTACTTGCACTTAAATTAAATGTTTTTAAAAAAGTACTATTAAAATCTGTTATAAGTAAATCCTCATTTAAAACTAAATAACTGTCTGAAATTCTATTAACAATAGTTTGCAATGCAACAGGCGCTACTCCCAAAAAATTAAACTTAAATATAGAAAAAGCGAAAAATAACATTGTAAATGCAAAAGATATTGGCGTAATGTATACAGTCATAGGAATAATTTTTAATGTTCCTAAAATATTTGTAATTAAAGGAATACTAATTCCTACAACTATTAATAAAGTTTGCTTTGAGAAAAAACCAGAGGATTTACTTGTTGTTTTGATAATATGAATAATACCAATTAATAGCATTAAATAAGTATAAATATCATGTATGCTTTTGTAACTACCATATTCACATTCGTTTATATTAAATGAGTAATGTGTGTAAAACAAATGATGTATATTATTAGTCCATAAAATAATTAATGTTAACAATGGTACTATTAATAATAACAGATGAAATTTATTAAGCTTTAATTTTGTGTTTTCTAATATTAATCCCGTAAAATACACGCATACTGGTAAAAAACAAGTTCCTATATATATAAAGTTTTCAAAAAATATAGCTGGAACATTAAAAAGTTTATTGCATATTACTTGTACTATTACACCAAAGCATATTATAAATACGCAGATTAAATCTAATGTAAAGACTATTTTTAACTGATTTCTATTCTTGGTATGCAAAACATATAATAGTAGGAATAGAATCATAATAAAAGAGATAAGTAACATACAAAAAGGTAAGGTCAAAATTTCTAACATTTATTAATCCTCCATAGTTCTATTTAAAAAGTTGATTTTTTCAAAATATTTTAATGTTTTATCAATATATGAGCTATCATATATTGGCCATACAAATCCAATTTTTTCAAGAAAATGCACTGTAAAATCAGATTGTAAGTGTATTTTAGAGATGTATGCAAATTGCTTATTACTATCAATGTCTTGAACTATACCAGAGACAACCGATTTTTCGTTATCATCTTCTAAGATTCCACTAAGAATATAATTCATCATTTTATTAGATACAGGAATTATATCAAATCCATTTTCAACAAGTGTATTATATAACATTCTTATAGAAACCAGATTTGGGTTATAAATGTGAAAAACATTACAATTAGAAGAATATTCTAAAATTCTTATAATGCTTTCGGCACATAAGTCAACAGGTGTTAATTCAATAGCATGTTGTAGTAAATATTTAGGAAAAGCACCTATTTCGACAAAGGACTGTATTCTTTTAGCAAATGCATTTTCATCGACATTTATCTGGAACATACCATCTGAATATCTATTAGTTAAATTTCCTATACGCAATATTTGAGCATTAAGTCCATTTTCAATTGCCTCCAGAACAATCATTTCTGCCTTGTATTTTGTAATTCCATAAATTCCTTTTAAATCTTGATTAATGAATAAATCTTGCTCAGAAAAGTTTCGCGATTCATCTGCATTTGGTGTAATTGTGAATTCGTTTTTATCACCGAAACCAGAAACACTGATAGTAGAACAATGAATGAGTCTTTTAGCATTATGAAGACAGAAATTCACTATGTTTTTAGTACCAGTAACATTGATGTCTTCAAAAAGTTTTTTTAATCCAAAGTGTTTAACCAAAGCACCAGAATTAATAACAACATTAATACCGTTAATTAATTCATTATAATCCGAATCAGATAGACCTATGTTTTCCTTAACTATGTCACCAGAGATTATTTTTATTCTATTTTTAAACTTTTCTATAGAATTTCCAAAATAGAAATGTAATCTGTTAAATAATCTTTCTTCAGAAGAAATTCCATTTTTATCTCTAATTAAACAATAAGCTATACCTGATTCGTTATGTAAAAACGAATTTAATATATGTGCACCAAGATATCCAGTAGCGCCAATCAACAATATATTCTTTACCTCATATTTTTCTATTTTGTCTAAATTATCGGTATTATTTAAAGCCAAAATTTTATTAATTTTACTATAGTTATATTCGCACATAAAACTTTCTTCTGGGCTAGGAAGTTTTTTAGAAAGCTGTCTAACTGTAGGAAAATTAAATATATCTGCATATTCTATCTCTAATCCATATTTTAAGGCTTCTATTTGCATGTTAATTGCCAAAATAGAGTCTCCACCAATATCAAAGAAGTTATCATTTACATCAATAGTATCTATTTTAAGTAGATTTTTCCAAATTTGCAATAGTTTTTCTTCATTTGAGTCTAATTTCGCAATATTTACATGAGAAGAGGTAACCATTTTATGAGTCTCTGGCAATGGCAATGCTTTTCTATCAATTTTTCTATTTATTGTATATGGCATGGTTTCTAATTTCATAACATATGTTGGAACCATATATTGAGGCAGGAACTTACGTAAAGTGTCTTTAACAGTAGTCTCACTAATGTTAGTATCTGCTACATAATATGCACATAAAAATTCTTGATTATCCAATACTATTTTGTTAACTATAGCTGAAGTAACACCATTTATTTTTAAGATTTCATTTTCAATTTCACTTAATTCTATACGTAATCCTCTTAATTTTACTTGATTGTCTATTCTGCCTAAACACTGAACTTTACCATCAAATGTCCAACGGCCAATATCACCAGATTTATATATCTTTCCAGAACCAAAAGGATTTTTTAGAAATCTTTCGGCAGTCAATTCTGCTTTACCAATGTAGCCATCTCCTACTTGTATTCCTCCTATATATATTTCACCTATTACACCAATAGGCACCTGTTTCATATTTTTATCTAATATATAAATTTGTGTATTCAATATAGGTGGACCAATTGTAATTTCCTTTTCTCCATTTAGGTTTTGAACATTTGAAAGTATAGTAATCTCACTAGGACCATATATGTTATATATAGTTATGTCATCTGCTAATGCTCTTAGGTCTTGAACAAATTTTTCTGGCAAAGGCTCTCCACCAAAAACCATGTTTTTAACTCTTGCAAGAGCAGTATCAGGTTCTCTATTATCATAGTTTATTTTCATTAAACTTGGGGTAACAGTCATTACATCAACATTGTATTTTTTTATTAATGCATCTAAAAGTTTTGGATTTCTGTGCTCTGCATTATTAGCCATAACAACTTTCAAACCATGTGTTAAAGAAACGATAATTTCATAAACAAATATATCAAAAGGTGTAGAAGTTACAGAAGCAATAGCATGCTTGTTGCCTTCTTTTAAATAATCTAATACTTTTGTCATAGCCTGTACCATATTAGACATTCCTATTTGATTTAGCATTACACCTTTTGGTGTTCCTGTAGAACCGGAAGTATATATAATGTATGATAAGTCTGTTTCTTTAACAGAAACATTTGGATTAGAAGTGTGTTTACCATAGATTTCGGTATTATCTAAGTCTATTTCTATAGAATTTTTAATTTGCGCAACTTTTTCACGCAGTTCTTTCTGAGTTAAAACACGTTCTATCTTACTGTCGTTAATATAATATTCGGTTCTGTCAATAGGGTAGGTAGGATCTACGTTTAAAAATGCAGCTCCAGCTTTTAATATTCCTAGCATACAAACAATAGTCTCTAAAGAGCGATTAGTCATTATTGCAATAATGTCATTAGGTTTTACACCTTTAGATATTAGATAATGTGCTAAACTATTTGCTCTTTCATTAAGTTCCTTATAAGTTAAAAATTTATCATCACAGATAACGGCTACATCATTAGCATGCAATACAGCTTGCTCTTCAAAAATTTTAGAAACAGGAGCTCTATTAATAGGTTCGTTGGTATCATTAAAACTATTTAATAACATCTGTTCTTTAGGGGTTACTATATTAACATCATCAATTTTACTATTTGGATTATTTAGTAATTGTTCTAAAACAAATAGATAATGATTTACAAAGCTACGGATAGTTTCTTCCTTAAATATATCAGTTCTATATTCAATATTGATATTATTAGTTTGAGGCTCAATTTCTAAAACAATATTAAATTTAGCAGTGTTAGTGTTAATAGGAAGTATCTTATAATCGATATTTTCCTGTTGACTTTGATAAGTTAAAACAATGTCAAACAAAGGATTTTTAGAGTTATCCATAGGAATTTGCAGTTTTTTTACTAATAAATCATAAGGATAAGACTGATGTTCTAAATCTTCCGTTACAATTTTCATTATTTTTTGTAGAAATGTATAAATTGTTTTATTTGTTGGAACTTTAGCCCTAATGGCAATATTATTTACAAACATTCCTATAATATCTCTGGTTTCCGGAATTGTTCTATTAGCCACTGGAGAGCCTATTACAATATCAGGCTGTCCAGTATATTTATATAAAGTTATAAATAGTGACGCTAGAAACACACTATATGGCGATATTTGTATCTCTTTAGCAAAATTATTTACGCTATTGAAAAGATTAGAATCAATAGTATTATATATTTTATTTCCAATGTATCCTCTATTGGCAGGAATGGTATAGTCATAAGGTAAGTTTAGTGATTCAAAATCATAATTTTTAAACCTAGTTAACCAGTATTTTTCAGATTTTTTTATATCATCACTATTTAAAAATTCCTTTTCATATACAGCATAATCTTTATATTCTATAGGTGATTTGCTCATAGGAAAATCATTATAAATACTAAAGAAATTTTTTATTAAAATTTCTATAGAAACACCGTCCATAATGATATGATGTGAATCTACTAATAATAATGTTTTTTTATTATCTAAATAGCATAAAGTAACTCTCAGTAAAGGTGCCATTTCTAAATCAAAAGGTTTAGGAAATCGTTGTATTATTTTGTTAACGTTTTTTTCTGTATCATAAGAAATATCAATGCTAAAATTTACTGAATTTAAAATTTTCTGTTTTATTTCTTCGCCATCACGTACAAAGATAGTTCTAAAACTACTTTGAGTGTTGATTATTTTAATAAAAGCTTGTTCCACCTTTTTACTATCTAATAATCCATCAATTAATAATGCACCAGGAGTATTGTATGCAATACTATCTTTGCCTATCATTTTGGTAGCATAATAAATTCTACGCTGTGCATAAGATAATGGGTAGCTTTCTTTAATCTGAATATTTGAAATAGAGCTAGATTTATCATGAATTACATTTCTTTGAGATATTAAATCAGAAAGCTTACGTATTGTAGATGCATCCAAAATATCTTTTACTGTAACGTTGATATCTAATTTTTTACTAATTAAAGAGCTAATAGATATAGCAGAAAGTGAGTCTCCACCTATACCAAGGAAAGGGTCATCTATACTTATTTTTTTTACCTTTAATATTTTCCTAAAGGAACTAATTATTACTCTATCTATACTGTTTCTTGCAGGAACAATTTTTTTATTTTTTTCTAATAAAAAAGGTAAAGGTAAAGCCTCATAGTCAATTTTTCCATTAATATTTGTAGGAATTTTATCTATTCTAATAAAATATTGAGGAACCATATAATAAGGTAAATCTTGTTGCAAAGATTCTTCTAATTTCTTTATGTCAATATTAAAGTTAGAAGAATAATATGCACATAAAATATCTCTACCATTGCTGTCTACTCTTTTAATAACAGAACAAGATTTTATATTAGAGTTTGACAATATTTTTTCTTCAATTTCTCCAAGTTCAACTCTAAATCCTCTTAATTTTACTTGTTTATCTATTCTGCCTAAATACTCTATTTCTCCATTAGAGTGTAAAAGTGCCTTATCTCCCGAACGATATAAAACATCATTACTATATTTTGAGTGAATTAATTTTTGAGCATTTAAATCAGGTCTATTTAAATATCCTTTGAAGACACCATCACCCAATACACAAATCTCTCCTTCTATACCGCAAGGTAACAGATTTTGATTCTGGTCTAAAATTAATACCTGCAATGTTGGAATAGGTTTCCCTATATTTGAAAGATTATGTTTTAAATCTTTTTCTGTCAACTCTTTAAATGTTACATGAACTGTAGTTTCAGTTATACCATACATATTTATTAGTTTGGTAAGAGGATATTTAAAATGCCACTTTTGGATGGATTTCGGTTTTAAAGCTTCTCCTCCAAAAATTATATACCTTAAACATAAATCATTGTCAGCTCTATCTAATTCTGAATTTAGCAGGTTATAAAAGTATGTAGGAGTTTGATTTAATATGGTTACTTTTTCTTTCCTTAATAAATTCAAATATAAGTTTGTATCTCTAGCAATTGCTTCTGATACAATAACCAATTTGCCACCAAATAGTAAAGCACCATACATCTCCCAAACTGAAAAGTCAAAAGAAACAGAGTGGAACATAGTCCAGACATCATTTTCAGAAAAGTCATATAATGGAGTATCATTTTTAAATAAACGTACAACATTCCTATGACAAATCATAGATCCTTTAGGCTTACCAGTAGAGCCAGATGTATATATTATATATATTAAATCTTCTGGAGAAATAATTGTACCTAAATTTGTAGAATCAGAAGAATATATGCTTGACTCTTCTGACAAGTCTATTGCGATTACAGGAATATCTATATGTAAACTATCAGTAATTGTATTAGATGTTAAAAGCATTGATGCGTTTGAGTCAGTTAGCATATACACGACTCTGTCTATAGGATAATACATATTTATTGGTAAATATGTACAACCAGCCTTTATTATTGCAAGAATTCCAATAATCATTTCTAATGATCTATCAATTCTTAAGCCGATTATATCGCCTTTTTTTGCACCACTATTCAATATATATCTTGCTAATTGATTAGCTTTACTATTAAGTTCTTTATATGTCAGAAAATTATCTTCAAATTTTACAGCAATATTATTTGGAGTCAAACTAACTTGTTTTTCAAATAATGATACTATTGTTGCATTTTTTGGAAACTCTATAGAAGGCTTATTAAATTCATATAATAATTGGTGCCTTTCTTCTTCTGTAACAATATCAATGTCTTTAAGTAAAATATCATTATTGGTTAATATTTGTTCTATAATATGACATATACGAGCATGCATATTAACAACATCTTTTTGAGAATATTTATGAGTTTTATAATCGTACAATATATTTAAATTTCCAGAACTATTATAGTCTGTAATGTGAATTTGCAAATCATCACCACAATTGCCATTAAAAACCCAATGTGACTCACAATCAAGTAAGCTATTATCTGTGTTAGTAATTTGATATGACAAAATAATATTGTATAAATTAGGAATTCTAGAATCTTTTTTTCTCAAATCTTCTAATAAAACATTATATGGGTATTTTTGATGTTTTAACATATTCATACTAGATGAATAAACGCCTTTTGAGAATGATTTAAAATTGAAACTTTGATTTATTTTTATTCGAAAAGGTACAGTACTAACAAACATACCAGAGGTGTTTTTTTCAGCAAAATTTAGTCTGTTTAAAATAGGAGTACCTATTACAAAATCTTCTTTACTGCAAATTCTGCCGATGTAAATTGAGAAAATTGCCATAAAAAAGGCATAATTAGAAATTTTTAGATTTTTACAAAGCCTATTTATTGAATTAACTGTTGAACAAGACAAGCTACAAGAATACCTCGAAGCAATACAATCTGAGTTTGATGAATTTTTCTTTGAAATACTTGGAATAGTAGCTACTTCTGGAATTGTAGAAAAAACGCTATTCCAATAAGCCTTATCTCTTTCAAAGGCAGGGCTACTTAAATAATTTTGTTCTCTATTAAAAAAGTCTATATATGAATAAGCAGGAGTATCTATAGAAGAATTGTTAATAATACTAGTATATTCACGGATAATTTGTTTACAAAATAAACCAACACTCCAAGAATCAGCTATGATATGATGTGCGATTAAGACTGTAGCTGCAGTATTATCGGGAAATTTAAAGATTTTACAATTGAATAAATTATTGCTATTAAGTGTAAAAGACGTTTGACACATTTGTGATTCGACAGGGTACAAATCTGATAGACTATTTAATTCAATAATTTCAGGTATGTACTGTTTCTGAGAATTATTAAAAAACTGAACAATTTCTTCATCGTTCATCTTAAAATTTAATTTAAAAATATCATTTTTTTTAATGACATTTGCAACAGACTGCTGAAGTATAGAGATATTTATAGGATCTTTAAAATATACACTTCCACCTACATTATTTACAGCCGTTCCTTTATAATATTGCTCCATGTTCCAAATATTTTTTTGTGGATTTGTTAGGTTATAGAATTTTTCTTCCATAATAAACTTTCCCCCATTGTTAAATTTTTCTCTATTGTATAATAATCAAGGCAAAAAAGCAAAACTTTTAACGTAAAAAGTCAAAAAAAGTGCATATTCGACACGAAACGACAAAATATAAACACAATTTTGACGAGTTAATTATACTAAGCAAATTATATATTAAACACATAAAAAAATCAACAAAATAGCGTTATATATTATAAAAACTAATTTTAAAAGTGAAATATCAGGAAAAAACAAAAAAACACAAAAATTTATTGAAAAAAATGTAACAATTTGGTAAAATATAAAGTATAAAGCATAGGAGGAGGTTAATATATGGAAGAAGAAAAAAATGAAGATTTGGCAAGAAAATACGAAGAAACACTTACAGAAACATTAAAAAAATATTTACATGTTAACAAAAAAGTAAATGAAATTTTAAACGAAGAAGAAGGAGGGGATAATAATGAGTAACGAATTACCAGAAAAACCTAATGCTCTTCAGAAGTTAATGGCTAGATTTAGAAATGCAGCTAAAGGTTTTCGAGGAGGATATAAAAATGAAATTGATTCTTTAAGAAACGAAGTAGATTCTTTAAGAAACGAAGTAGATTCTTATAGGCAAGAAGAACAAGCGGTTCTAGAAATGAGACAAAAAGCGGAGGCGCGAGCAGATGAGTTAAGCCAATGGGAAATAAGAATTAGAGAGTAAAATTATAATGTTCAGGACAATAAAAGGGCAAATGAAGAGCGTGCGAATGAACTATCAGATTATAGTAAAGCTCTAGAGAAAAGAGCGAGAAAGATTGAAGAAGCAGCAACAAGAAGAGCATATAAATTGCTAGATGAGTATAAAGCAGATTTAAACCAAAGAGAAGCAGCTTTAAACCAAGGAGAAGCAGCTTTAAACCAAAGAGAAGCAGCTTTAAGAAAAGATTTAAGCCAAAGAGAAGCAGCTTTAAGCGATAAAAAAGATGCAGTAAGCGATAGAGAAGCTAGAGTAGATGGATTGGAAAGACTACTTAAAGATGATAGAATCCTGCCAGAAAGTGAAGACCCCAAAAAAACGGCTACTAGGCTTGCTTTTATAAGTCGTATGCAAGACTTACAAGAGCAACTTGATGATTTGGATTCAATTTGTTCAGAGACTAAGAATGCTAAGGATGAAAAGCTTACTAGTACTTTAAAAAGAAGTAGGGACCAGATTCTCGGAAGATTATTAGCTTTGATTGCAATGGATGAGATAATTAAGCGGACCAAATGAAGTTACAATGGTAGAAACTAAAAGAGGTAAAGTGACTCAAGCAGAATTATTTAGACAATTATCTGGTAATCGACAATTATATTCATATGGTGAAGGAAAGTATGCTAGAATATATGGATTTAAAGATGTAGATGGAATAAAAAAAGGTGCAATGAATGATGAAATCAATAATATGTTGGAGGGATTTAGTAGGCTGGGGTTGCCTATACCTGATAGATTGCAAGATGCCTTAAAAAATCGTGAAATGCAGGAATATCAAATCTATACTAATGCGGACAGGCTAGCACTTGAATTGGGTAATTTAGAAAAGGAAAATATTAGTAGGATAACTGCAAGTGACCCAAGTGTTGGTAAAATAGCGAATGGTTTTATGGACGATGCAAGATAAAATATAGTTGTAGATATTTAACATAAAAACAGAAGAGCAAAAAATGCTCTTCTGTTTATCATTTAAGGGAGGCTTGCCTTCTATAAATTATCTATCATATAATTTGTAAGGGAATGTTTATAACGAATGTTGTAGAGGTGATTTTAATCGCCCGCCATAAATTCCTTAGAAACGGTTGATTTTTTCCAAAATTGTTGTAAAATGTAATAATAGACAATAAAGAAAGTAGGTAAAAAAATGCTAAAAAAAGCATACAAACATTTTTTGACAGTAACAAAACATAAATATTATGTTTTTAGGTTAAGTATAAAAGCGGGAATTCCAGTAAGAGGATTTCTACATGACTTTTCCAAATATTCTTTTACAGAATTTTGGGAATCGGCTAAGTATTATACAGATGGTAAAAGCAGTCCAATAACAAATTGCAAAAGAGAACGCGGGTACTCAAAAGCATGGTTACATCACAAAGGAAGAAATAAACATCATCACGAATACTGGTATGACTATGAAACTACAGATGAAGTGCCTGTTATACCATATAAATATACAGTAGAAATGATATGTGACCAATTGGCAGCAGGAATAACATATAATGGAAAAAATTGGAGAAAAGATACACAACTAAAATATTGGAGAAATGTAGAAAACAGAAGAAAGATAAATCCAAGAATTGCTAATATGCTTGATGAAGTATATGTACAGGTAGGCAAACAAGGAATAGACAAAGTGATAAATAAAAAGAATTTAAAAGAATTATATAAAAAATATTGTGAATAAAATAAAAACCTATGCATACGTAGATAATACATAGGTTTTTTATATGAGCAAATTATTTAAAATATTTAATTCCTGTTTTAATAGCGTTGTTATTCATAATAATTTCGCCATTTTCAAGCAATTTACAAATAAAAAGACTTGAATTGCTAATAAACTTTGCAAATTCAATAATAGCAGAATTGAATTTGGCAATATTAGAATATTTAAGATTAATATTATCAAAAACAATGTAGTAATCTTCTTTGTACAAATATAGTAAAATGTTTTTTGCAACCTTGTAACTTAAAGAAAGATTGTGATTTTTTAAGTATTTAACAAAATTACAATAATCATCAAAGCTAGCAAATTTATAAATAGCATATTTTGAATCTATTTTAGTATTTTTTCTTTTTACAGATACTTTTTTATGTAGGTTTTTTGAATCGGGTACAACCCTTGTAACAGTAACAATAAACTCCCCATTTGCCATAGCTAAAGCCTCTATACGTACAGGATAATCTTTAAATTCAAAACCAATTTCTTCTTCTGCTTCTTCTAGAATATCCAAAAATAAATCTTGTTTTTCTAAAGGGTTAGACATAAAAGAATGAAAATCAATATTTTTATCTTTTAAATCTTGAGAAGTTAGGGTAATTTTAATTTTATTTTCACTAAGTTTTTCAAACTTCATTATACAGCCTCCAAACATCACTACTACATATAATATTATAAATCCATATAATTGTGACAATTTTTACTATAACACAAAACAATCTAAAAAGGAATAGTAAATACAAAAAATATTGGTAAATGCAAATTCGACATTTGCATTTAATAAATTTGCCTTAACTATATGATACATCATTAATAATTATTAAAATAATTATAGCACATATATAAATAAAATTAAATGATAAAAAAATGGAAAAAAAGTTACGCTACATTTCCTTTAAAAACTTTTTAATAGAAATGTTAAAAAGTAAGGATATATTCCGACAAATTTGAGTATATAGCTTATCACAAAATTCCAACGTTTTCAATACAAAAAATCACAAAACACCAAACAAAATTAAACAAAAAATCACATTTTTCAAATATATAACTCATATTAATTTCTGGGGTTATTACATAAAAAATGTGATTTTTTATATAGCTTCTTTAAAATCTCGACATATTTGCCTTGTTAAAATAAATAACTTATTTTTTTTCCTATACATATTGAAAAAAAAGCATATTGCATATATAATACAGTAGAACAAAAGAAAAATGGGAGGGAGAAAAATGGCAACCAAGAATAAAAGTGTATTAATATTGTTATTGTTCATATTATGCGGATTGGTAGTAGGTGGATTCCTAGGAGAGCTTGCTTCAAAAGTTGACTTCTTGTGGTGGGTGTCATATGGCGAAGAATTTGGAATTTCATCACCTGTAACAATAGACTTAAGTATTATAAAACTTACAATAGGATTTATGTTTAAAATAAATATTTCATCTATTATTGGGCTAATATTAGCAATATTTATATATAGAAAAGTTTAATTTATTCTAAAGAATTTTACGGGGGAAGAAAGGATAGAAATATGAATATCAAAGAAATCCCCCAATCAGAAAGACCTTATGAAAAATTGGAGATGTATGGTGCACAAGCACTTTCAAATGCAGAATTATTGGCAATAATAATCAAAAGTGGAACAAAGGAAGAAAGTAGCATAGTGCTAGCACAAAAAATACTATCTATGCAAAAAAATACACAAGACAGTTTGAGATTTTTACAAGACATATCTATAAAAGAATTTATGAGTATAAAGGGAATTGGTAAAGTAAAGGCAATACAGCTATTAGCAGTGTGTGAATTAACTAAAAGAATATCAAGACCAATTAATAACTTTAATATACAAATAAAATCTCCCCAAGATGTAGCAAATTTACTAATAAATGAATTGAAATATGAAAAAAGAGAAATAGTAAAGGTACTAATGCTAAATTCTAAAAATAATGTTTTAAAAATACAAGATGTGGCATATGGTGGTACAAGCTTTGCTGTTTTTGAAATAAAAGATGTGTTAAAAGAGGCAATAAAAATAGGTGCACCTAAAATAATTTTAGTACATAATCATCCAAGTGGAGACCCAACACCAAGCGATGAGGATATAGAACTTACTAAAAGGCTGATTCAAGTAACAAAAATGCTAGAAATAGAAATGATAGACCATGTAGTATTAGGAGACGGAAAATATAAAAGTATAGTTTCTATGCTTACTAATGGTAAAATTGGATAAAATTATTTAAGAGTCAACTTTTAATACACGAAAGGAAGAATATAAAATATGAAATTTTTTAATTTTGTTTCAAAAGATATAGGTATTGATTTAGGAACGGCAAATATTTTAGTTACCTTAAAGGGAAAAGGCATAATACTTAAAGAACCATCAGTGGTAGCAATAGATAGAAAAACAGGGGCGATACTAGCAACAGGACATGAAGCTAAAGAAATGCTACGGAAGAACACCAGGAGATATAAAAGCTGTTAGACCAATGAAAGATGGAGTAATAGCAGATTTTACAGCTACTCAATTAATGCTAAAAAATATAATGAAAAAAATAGTACAAAGACATAACTTGGGCAAGCCAAGAGTTGTAGTAGGAGTACCATCTGGAATTACAGAAGTTGAAGAAAGAGCAGTGGAGGAATCTGTATTACAAGCAGGTGCTAAAGAAGTCTATTTAATAGAAGAACCAATGGCAGCTGCAATAGGAGCAAACTTAGATGTAGCAGAACCAAGTGGAAGTATAATAGTAGATATAGGCGGAGGAACTACAGAAGTGGCTGTTATTTCTTTAGGTGGCATTGTTGTAAGCAATTCGCTAAGAGTAGCGGGAGATGAACTTGATGAAGATATAGTAAATTATATAAAAAAAGAAATGAACTTAGCCATAGGAAGTACTACGGCGGAGCAAATAAAAATAGAAATAGGATGTGCTATGCCACTTATGTCTGAAACAAGTATGCAAGTAAGTGGAAGAGATCTAGGAACTGGATTACCAGAAACAGTAACAGTAACATCTACACAAATACAGGAAGCAATGCAAGATTCAATAGAAAAAATAATAGATATAGTAAAGCAAACATTAGAAAAAACACCACCAGAATTAGCATCTGATATAATGGAAAAAGGAATAGTGCTAGCTGGCGGTGGAGCACTTATCAAAAATTTTGATAAATTATTATCAATAAGAACAGAAATGCCAGTATATGTCACAGAAGACCCATTAGACTGCGTAGTTAAAGGAACTGGAAAAACAATAGACGATTTAGAAAGACTAAAATCAGTTTTAATAAACTCTAGAAGGAAAAGATAACATAACCGGAGGAGAACATGTATAAAAATAAAAAAGGCGGAATAGTAGGTATAATAATAACAATTATTATATTAATAATTATAGTTTTATTAACAAATGTGGAAATAAATAAGGTATCAGGGCTAGAAAAAGCCTTTGATACTATTGTTATGCCAATACAAAATAGCCTTGTATATTTAAAAAATAAAATTAAAGGAAATGATAGTTTTTTTCAAAATATAGATAAGCTAAAAGCTGAAAATGATGACCTAAAACAAAAAAATAGCGAGTTAGAGCAAAAATTAAGAGAATATGAAATTATTAAATCAGAAAATGAAACATTAAAAGAATATATGAACTTAAAAGAAAAATATAGTGACTATGAAAGTATACCAGGATATGTAATAAATAAAGAAATAAGTAATTTTGGAAATACTCTAATAATAAATGTAGGACAAAAAGATGGAATAGAGCCAAACATGACAGTTATTTCTGACAAAGGTTTAGTTGGATATATTATATCTACAACTAACAACACCTCTAAGGTACAAACAATAATAGATACAGCAACAGCGGTAAGTGCAACAATAAGTACCTCAAGAGATAGCATTATTGTAAGAGGCACATTAGATGAAAACTATAATTTAAAGGCAACATATATACCAACAGATGCAAAATTATTGCAAGGTGATACTGTAGAAACGTCTGGAATAGGTGGAATTTATCCTAAGGGTATAAAAATAGGAAAAATAAAAGAAATAGTAAACACAAAAAATATAACAGACAGGTACGCAATAATTGAAACAGCAGTTGACTTTTCAAAATTAGAAACAGTTTTGGTAATAAAATAATAGGAGGGCTAATTGAAAAAAACATTATCAATAATACTTATATTAATAACTTTTTTTGTAATATATTTTTTGCAAATAAACTTGTTTAGTTGGTTTAATATATACGGAGTTTCTCCAAATTTGTTTATAATTTTAGTATTAATTATAGGGCTCTTTATTGGAAAAAAAGTTGGATTAGCTTTAGGAATTGTACTGGGATTATATATAGATGTTGTAAATGGAAAAATATTTGGACAAGTAGCCTTAATGCTTGGAATAGTAGGGCTACTAGGAGAATATTTAGATAAAAGTTTTTCGAAAGAAAGCAGAATTACATTAATGCTTATGGTGGCAAGTACAACAATAATATATGAAGTAGGGATATATATAATAAACATTATAAAATTAAATGCAAGTATAGAGTTAGCATTATTTTTAAAAATACTAGCAATAGAAACAATATATAACACAATTATTACAATAATAATGTACCCAATAATACAGAGACTAGGAGAAAAATTAGAAAGTACGTTTAAACCGCAAACAAGAGGAATGTATTTTTAACAAGAAAGGAACAATAAATGTATAATGATGACAGAAATACTAATTTAAGATACAATTTAATAACAATTCTTGTATACATAGTTGGAATTGTTCTTATTGTTCAACTGTTTAATTTGCAAATAGTTAATGGGAAAGAATATAGAGAAACCTCAAATACAAGATTAAGTAGAGAGACTGTAATTAAAGCGGCTAGAGGTTCAATAAAAGACAGGACAGGCAACCTGTTGGTAACAACTAAAATGGGATTTAATATTGAATTGTATAAAACAAAAATTAATACAACTACATTAAACAAAACTATATTAAATACTATAAAAATTTTAGAAAACAATAATGATAAATATATAAATAATCTGCCAATATCAATAGAACCATTTAAATTTACAATAGATGATGAAGAAAGCCAAGTTAATTGGAAAAAAGAAAATGACATTAAAGAAGATGCTACACCGGAACAATGCTTTTATGAATTAAAAGAAAAATATAAAATAGAACAAGATAATATTCTAGAAGCATATAAAATAATGGTAGTAAGATATGAAATATCTAGAAATGGATATAGCAGTATAAGACCAGTAACAATAGCAAAAGATGTTAGCAGAGAGAGTGCAGTAAAATTGGGAGAACAGAGCATATATTTCCCAGGAATATCTGCTACAAACGAGCCTATGGTGTCATATCCGTCAGGAAGCTTGGCGTCACACATATTAGGATATGTTGGAAATATAACGGAAACGGAATTAGATGGTAGAGAAGATACATATGGAATTAATGACGTAATTGGTAAAGTTGGAATACAATATGTGTTTGAGGAATATTTAAGAGGAAAAGATGGAATTAAGCAATTAGATATGTCTGTAGATGGCACTATTACAGATGAATATATTACACAAGAAGCGGTTGCGGGTTCTGATGTAATATTAACAATAGATGCAAATTTACAAGCAGCAACAGAAAAAGCATTAGCAAACAATATAAAGAAAATTGCAAGTGGAGGTTTTAGCAAAAGAAGTGACGCAAAAGCAGGGGCTGCAGTGGTAATGAACGTTAAAACAGGCGAAATATTAGCAATGGCAAGCTACCCAGACTATGAACCAGAATTGTTTGTAAATGGAATTAGCCAGAAAAAGTTGGATGAATATAACAAAGGAGATAATATATTTAATAGAGCAATAAGTGGAGTATATGCACCAGGTTCAACATTTAAAATGATTACAGCAATAGCAGGTTTAGAAACAGGCGTAATAACACCAACAGAAAAAATAAACGATATAGGAGTTTATAAAAAAGCACATGAACCCGCATGTTGGATATGGAATAGCTATGGAATGAGTCATGGATGGCTAAATGTTACAGAAGCAATAACACATTCATGTAATTATTTCTTTTATGAAGTAGGATATAGAGCAACAATAGACAATATAGCAAAATATGCAAAATACTATGGTTTGGGAGAAAAAACAAATGTAGAATTGCCAATGGAAGAAAAAGGAATTGTTGCAACAAGAGATAAAGCAAAAGAAAGAGGGGACGAATGGCAAATTGGAGAAACTCTTTCAGCTGCTATAGGGCAAAGCTATAATTCATATACACCGATACAAATGGCAAAATATATAAGTATGTTGGCAAATGGTGGAGAACCAATAGATGTAACAATTGTAAAATCAATAAATGATGTAAATGGCAATCAAGTTTCAAAAGAAGATATAACCAAATTTGTAAATGCTAAACTTGGACTGACAAAAGAAAAAAAGGAAAACTTGAATATTAAAAAGGAAAATATAGATGCAATATTAAAAGGAATGAAAGGCGTTACAAGTGAAGAAGGCGGAACAGCATATAGTACATTCGCAAATTTTAATATAGAACTAGGTGGAAAAACAGGTTCTGCACAAACAGACGTACAAGGAAAAATAAATGGATGGTTCGTGGGGTTTGCACCATATGAAGAACCGGAAATTGCAGTAGTAGTTTTAGTTGAAAATGCCGGTTCTGGTTCATACACGGCAGAAGTTGCAAGAGATATATTGCAAGAATATTTTGGAATGAATATGGAAAAAGTTGAAGAGGACTTAACAGCAATGCCAAGTACAGAAATTCAAAATTAGAAAGGAAACAATTATGGAAATTAAAGATTGTATTAATGTAACACTAAAGAAAAATGAAGTAATTATAAAAATAGATGTAACAGCAGACCACAAAAAGGTTATGGCAAATCTAAAAAAGAAGATTCCGGAGTTGAAAAAGCTATATAAGGAAGACAAAACACCAATATTAATAAAAGGTAAAATATTATCAACAAAAGAAAAAAAAGAAATTAAAACATTAATACAAGATGCAATAGATGTAGAGGTAAGATTTGAGGGGGCAAAAGCTCTAGGGCTATACGGGATACAAGAAACCTATTGTAGAGAAATTTCTACTTCTGAAACAAAATTCCATAGGGGTTCTTTAAGATCTGGGCAAAGACTAGAATTTGAGGGAAGTATTGTAATATTAGGAGATGTAAATGGAGGAGCAGAAGTTATAGCAGGTGGTAATGTAGTAATATTAGGAACACTTAGAGGCTTGGCACATGCCGGAGCAAATGGTAATAAATCAGCTATAATAGCTGCTAACTCAATAGAAACTTTACAAATAAGAATAGCAAATATAGTTAAAGAGATAGAAAGAGATGAAGTAGATATACTAAAAACATATGCATACATAGAAAAAGATGACAAAATAACAATGGAGTAAATCAACTAAGTAACAGCATAATTAAAGCAATAAACAAATATTGGTCATCAACTTTTTCGGTATATAAAAAGAAAAGTAATGCCATAAGAAGTATATCATCAGAGTATAATTTTATACCAAAAATTTCAAATAGAATATCCTCGTCCTTTGAATCCGTAGGCTTAGGCTCTGCGGATTTTTTTTGATTTGCAGTTGTCTTTTCTTTCTGCGTTGTACAAGTAGGCATTATCTTTTTTAGATTATTGTACGGATAATTAGCATATCCATAAGGAGACATGTAATTTCTTCTGTAAAAAGGATAAAAAGGAAAATTAAACATTATTTTTTTTGTCACCACCTAATGGGTTAAATGCTTCAAAAACTTTGCCCATACTAAAAATTTTTATGTACTGATCTACTTTGGACTTTCGGCTATCTCGTAAATAAGGCTTTAAGGATTTTAAAAGATTAGACCTAGGGTCATTTTGAGGATTATTCATGGAGTCCATAATTGTTTTCATTTTTAAAATAGTATCAAAATCTATACCAGAAGTATCAAATGAGGTATCATTATTAGAAGAAGTACTTGAGTCGTTTTTAGCAGAGTTAGAGAAATTATTTACAATGTTTTTAATATCATCAGGCAATTCATTGTTTTTTAGCATACTATTTAATTTGTTCATAATATCAGACATATCGTTACTCATAAAATCTCCTCCTTCTATATAGGTAATAATAGGGCGAAGCTAATCGCCCGTAAGACTTAATGATTACTATTATTATTGTTTTTAATTTCATTTATAATAGTTTCTTTATCTTTAGAGTTTAAAATTTTACTAGCTTTTGCAATGCCAGCCTCCAAATCCTTTTTATCCATTTTAGACAAAATTGACATTAACTTAGCCATATCCATATTGTTGCCATTATTCATAAAATCACCTCTATAAAATATATGTATAAAATACTATAATATAATATTAGAAAAAAGAAAAAATGTTACAATAACAAAATAAAATATTAAATTGCCTTACGAAATGGAGTTAAAACAATAACAATGACTGCAAAAGGGCGTGTCCCTAAAGCAACAAAAAATTGCAAAAAAGAACATCCCAAAAGCGATGATTTGTAATATAAATTTAATATTAGAGGAGTAAAATGTAGTTCCGTAATGTGTTAAGCATATTAAGGGAGAAAGGGCGTAAAAAATATGTTGAAAAATAAATAAAAAATGCTAAAATATAGTATATGTATATATAGAAACTATGAAAATGTCTATTATTATACATAAAGAGTTGAAAAAAGTCGGAAAACTCTTGAAAATTAAACTAAAATTGAGTATAATAAAATTATAGTGTATTAATATGGGTGAACCATAATTATATATAAAAAATATTAATCTTTATTGGGAGGTTTTTATGAAAAAAATTACAAAAAAATTATTAGCATCAGTTCTTACATTTATAATATTTTTTGCAGAGCTATCAACATTAGGAATGTATGGAATAGCATATGCAACAGAAGCAAGAGATACTGCAACAAGTAATCAAAATATAGAATTTGATGTTTACTTTGCAAATGAAAAAAGAGAAATAGTATCAGACGTAAATACAGAAGATGCAAAAATGTATTTAAATATTAAAGTAAAAGAAGCTGGCTATCTAAAAAATGGAATAGTTAGTTTTTCTAGTGCAAACTTTAATGTGAAAACTGGATTTGAAAATGAATACATTCAAGAGATTAAGGAAGACAAAATATATTTAAAACAACTAGATACAAATTCAAATATATTAATAGAACTTCCAATAATTCCAAAAAAAGATGATATTGTATCAGCAGACAATTTTATACAAGAAAGCAAAGTTAGAATAGATGGTACATATGTAAATGCAAAAGGAAAAGAAATAGCAATAGAAAAAGAACATACTGTTAAATTAATACTAAATGGAGAAGCAAAAATAGTTGCAGAAGCAACTATTAATAAGTATGTTCCTTACAAATTAGGAGAAGAATATGGAGTAATTTTACAATATAAAATTAAAACAGGATTAGAAAACAATAATCTACCAATAAAAACAACAGAATTACAAGTAAAAGTTCCAACAATAAATGAAAATACTCCAAATGATATAAAAGTAATGGCAAACAATACAAAAGCAACAAATGGAAAAGAAGATGGAATAGATTTTGTACAAACTAACTGGAACTATAATGAAGAAACAAAATTAGTTGATATAAAGGTAGAAAACATTTTAGAAAATAACAACATAACATGGAAAAAGAATTGTACAGATGAATATTTAGTTACTTTTAAATATGAAGGAAAAGAAATATATGACTATGTAAATTCAACAGAAAAATTTAATGTATCAACAGATTTTACAGCAAAAATAGAAGCATATAATAATATAGAAACAATAAAGGAACAAGAATTTACAGGAAAAGCAGAAATTACAAAGAAAATAAATGAAATTGTGGATTTTAATATAGAAGCTACAAAGGAAATTAGTAAAGGACATATATATGCAAACTTTAATGCAAAAGAAAAAGTTGAAACATCATATACAGTAAAATATACAGCTAACATTGCATACGCAAATTTAATTAATGCAATAGAATTTACTCAAGAGGCAGATAATTACAAAGATGGAACAACAGAATATAGCACAGTAGTTTCTAATAAAAATGAAATTTATACAACTAAGATAAGCGTTTCAGAAAATGTATTTAACAAAATTTTGGGAACAGAAGGATATATAGATATATTTAATCCAAACCTAGAAAAAGTTGGAACAATAAATAAACAAAGTTTAAAAGATGGTTTATATACATTTGATTGTAAAGACTTAGATTTAAACAAATTGACATTAAAAACAAGTGCTCCAACAACAGAAGGTACATTGAATATATATGTAGACAAATCAATAAAAGGCGAAAATGGATATAGCAAAGAAGAAATTAAATCATTTAAAGAAATAAATGCAAGCGTAATAGGAAAAACAGAATTGGCAGAACAAACAAAACAGGGAAAAATTACTTTAAAAGAACCTATATCAAAAGCAGAATTAACAATAAGCAAAAATAACTTATCTACAATAACTGTAAATGAAAATGTAGAAATAAGAGCAACACTAGATACTTCAAATATTAACAATAGCTTATATAAAAACCCAACAATAAAATTGGTATTTCCAAAATACTTTGAAAAAATAGAAATATCAGATGCAAAATTGTTGTTTGAGAATGAATTGAAATTAAAAAACAATAATTGGTCAACTGAAAATGGAAATAAAGTATTAACTTTATCATTTGAAGGTACACAAACAAAATATAATTCAGAAGCAACAACAAAAGGTGCAACAATATCTATATTAGCTGATATAACATTAGAAAAACTAACACCAAGTATGCAAGAAAAAATAAAAATGTATTATACAAATGAAAATACAAACCTTTATGATAAAACAGAAAATAAAATAGGAATAACAGAAACAAATATTAATCTTGTAGCTCCAACAGGAGTAGTAACAGCTAATGGAGTTAAAGACTATGCAGATGGAGAAAAAGCTATTTTATCAATGTCAGGAGATACACAAGTTGGAAAAATAGCAGTAGGTGCAGATGAAAAAGTAGCAACAATTAACGGACTTATACTTAACAACAATAACAACAGTATTTCAAATGTTAAAATATTAGGAAGACTACCATTTAAAGGTAACAAACAAATAGATACAGATACAGAATTAAAAAGTACATTTAGTGCTACATTGCAAGATAAAATACAAATAAATGCTAACAGCGAAACAGTAAAAGTATATTATTCAGAAAATGCAAATGCAACAAAAGATTTAGAAAATGCAGAAAATGCATGGACATTAGAAATGGATAACATGGAAAAAGCTAAGTCATATTTAATAATATTAGATACAGATTTAAACACAGGCGATAAAGTGGAATTCAATTATAAAGTAAAAATTCCATCAGAGTTACCATACAATAATACTTCATACACTACATATAAAGTATATTATGATAATAACGAACAAGCTGGAACATCAGCAGAAACAAAGCTTTCTCCAATAATAGGTATATCAACAGGAGAAGGACCAAGATTAAAAGTTACATTAACATCAAATATGCCAGAAGGAGCAGAAGTTAGAGAAAGACAAATTGTAAGATTCACAGCAATAGTAGAAAACGTGGGAGAAACAACAGCAGAAAATGTTGAATTAAGCATAGATGCACCAGAGCATACAACACATGTTGAATATGATGTTTCAACAAGAAGTTTTATAGAAGCAAATGAGAAGAACAAAAAAGTATTATTAGGAAGTATTGCACCAGGAAAGTCTGTAGAAAAAATATATGAGCTTAAAATGAATAATATAGAAGATTCATCAGAAACTGTAGAAATATTAAATAAGGTAAAAGCATCAGGTACAACATCTAATGAATACAAATTATCACTTAAAAAAGCATCATTAAAGGTTGAAATAACAACACCAATTGAACCACAAACCTTATTAATAAAAGGAAATAAAATAGAATTTATGACATCAATAAAAAATGTTTCTGAACAAGATATGAATGATGTAATCTGGGAAATGAGTATTCCAACAGGATTAGAAGTAATGAAATCTATAGGTCATAATGATTTTATATCAACAAAAGACAACAGCAATGATGGCGAAACAAAATCTGGAGCTACAAAAATCTTGTTAGGAGACCTTAAAGCAGGGGAAACTAAATATGTAACAATAGAATTAGGAGTACAAGAACCAGCAGAAGAAATAAATATTGTTTCAAAAGTAAGTGCAAAAAATGTACCAGAGCATTATTCTAATGAATTTATATTCTATGGAAAGAAAATAGAATTACAAATAGAACAAAATGTAAAACAAGGACAAAAACAAACTGTAAAAGAAGGAGAAAATATAGAATACATTGTTACTGTAGAAAATATTGGAGAATTAGTTTCAACAGAAAATGTAGTAGAGATAAAAATTCCAACAGAAACAAGATTGGTAGAAGCTAAATATATATACAATGGAACAGAATATGTAGAGGATTCAACATATGACAACATATTGTCTATAGATATAAATAGTTTACAACCAAACGAAAAAATTGATATAAATGTAAAACTTGTTGCAAAACAATTAGGAGAACAACAAGAAAAAGAAGTAATAATTGAACCTGCAACATTAACAGCAACAGCAATAGACAAAATACAAGCTACAAATAAATTGAAATTTTATATTCAACCTTCATTAGAAAACAGAAAATACAAAATATCTGGTACTGCATGGTTAGATGCAAACAAAAATGGACAAAGAGAAGAAACAGAAACATTATTGCCAAATATGCAAGTAATGTTAGTATATAAAGAAAATGGCGAATTAGTAAAAGATTCAGAAACAGATATGCCTAAAAAAATAACAACAGATGAAAATGGAAAATATGAATTCTTAAATCTAGACAAAGGCGAATATTTAGTAGTATTTATATATGATACAGAAAAATATAGTGTTACAGAATTTAATGCGAAAGGTGTAGAACCAAGCATAAACTCAGATGCAATAGAATTTGAAATGGAAATAGAAGGAAGTAATAAAAAAGTAGCAGTATCTGATGTATTAAAAATAGAAGATACAGATATTAGAGACATAGACATAGGATTATATATAGCAGAAAAATTTGACTTAAAATTAGATAAACATATAAGCAAAATAACATTAACAACACCAACAATAGGAACACAAGTATATAACAAAAATAATGAAAAGCTATCAAAAGTAGAAGTTCTAAACAAGAATGTTGGACAAAGTAGCTTTATAGTAGAATACAAAATAATTGTAACTAACGAAGGAACAGCAGCAGGATATGTTAAAAAGGTAGTAGACTACTTACCAAAAGAAGCAAAATTTAACTCTGAGTTAAACAAAGATTGGTTTTTAGCAAAAGACGGAAATGCATATAATTCTATATTAGCAGATGTAAAATTAGAGCCAGGACAAAGCAAAGAACTAACATTAGTATTAAGCTATAATATTACAGAAGATTTAATAGGAAATATAGTAAATAACAATGCTGAAATATATGAAAGCTATAATGAACAAGGTTTACAAGATATAGACTCAAAGGCAGGAAATAAAATACCAACAGAAGATGATATGTCAAATGCAGATATAGCTGTATCAATAGTAACAGGTAAAATAGTAGGATATACAATACTTACATTATTTATATTAGCAATATTGGTATTTGGTATATATGAGATAAAAAAACAAGTTTTGGACAAAAAAATATAGGAAAGGAGGTTAGTAGAAATGATAAAAAACAAATGGACAGTTAAAATAATACTATTAGTAACAGTTATATTGGCTGGATTGATTTTATGCATTAATTCAATTAATGGTATTCCAGATGCAGAAACAAATTATAAAGAAGTATATTCTGCAATGCTTAATGCTAATCAAGAAGATAATTTGAATTGGGGAAATGAAACAGGCTTTGAAGTTGACCCTGATAACATACAGAGCAATGGTTTTGAAGTTCCTAAAGTAGAAGGAAGAGCTATATATTGTACTGAAAGAGGCGTTACTCTTGCTATGAATTCAAATATGTATAGGGGAACAAATAAAGCATATAGCTACTACAATTGGGGACCAAAGATAGTATCTAATATATTTGACCCAGCAAATGGAATGTGGTCAAAAACATTAACCGATGATGAAATAGAAGCAATTAATAATGTAAAGGACTTTGGATTGCTAGCTACAATAAGAACTAGGGGATATTATAAATGTAGTAATAATCATACAACTATTTCAGCAGATAAAGCATATGTTATTACTGCAGATCCTTGTAATCAATGGACACCAAGAAAGCAAATTGTTATGTGGATGTTAATAGATGGTGGAGTAAATACTGAGAATGCTGAAACTATTATTGAAAGACTAGACATTGATGGTGGCAAAGCGCAGTTTGTAAGGGACAACGTAGATGCCATTAAGCAACTTTACTATGAAGCAATAGCGTATGGAAAATTTAAAGAGAGAGTTAATAATGCGCTTTCTAATGATGGAAACTATGCAACTAATCTTACAGATGTAGATAATATAACATCAGAATATTATCCAAGTAATTCAAAAGAATATATAAAAGTCGGACCATACACTATGAAATATGTAAACGGAAAATACAAAGATGAAAAAATCATATTTGGTGGAATTGGTGGAAAAGTAGATAACGAAACACTTGGACTATATATTCAAAACGGAAACCAGAAAATAAAGGTAAATAAAATAATAACAGATGATGAAGTAAATAATACAAAAAACTTTAAACCATGTGAGGAAAGTGATCCAGTTTCAGGACTTTATGTGGAACATACAAAGACTGCTATGAAGCCTTCATCAGAAAAAGAATTTTACATTTTAATTCCAAAAACAGAATTAGAAGCTGATGCAAAACTATATGCACATTTTACATGGATGGAAGCTAAAGGAGAAAAATGTGTAAAAAATGGAATAAGTTATCAAATTTCAGAAGACAGTTTAAAGAAAAGTAATGGAAAAACAAAATTAAAACCTGATGCTAACAAAAAAATAGAATTTGAAGCTACGTTTACTCAACAATTAACAGAATTTAATGGAGAAAGAAAACTAAAAGAATTTACTTTAGACTTAGGCACAGTTCAACCACCTTCAAAAGAGGGGTCATATTCTATTAACATGAGAAAAATTTATGAAGATGAAAATGGAGTTGAACATGGACTAGAAGGAGCAGAATTTTTAATTAATGGTCTTCTAACATATGTATCAGATGAAGATGGATATATATTAAGAGGTCAACAAATTATAAATGCTTCAGGAACTGAAACATGGACAGTTGAAGAGAAAATTGCACCAGCAGGATATATTGTACAACCATTAAAAATAGTATTTAATGTATATAAAGTATATAACTCAACAACAAATACCTATGAAGTAGATAGAATTGAAATAGTTTCATCAAATAGTAATGCAGAAGTTACATTTAATAAAGAAGATCAAACTATTACTGTAAAAATAAAAAATATTAAAAATCCAAATCCAGACAATCCAGATGACCTACTTAATACATATAAGATAAAGGCCAAAAAAGTAGATGAACAAGGAAATGGATTAGCAGGTGCTAAGTTCAAAATAACATGGCCAACAGGAAAAACAAGTGAAGCAACATCAAATGAAAACGGAGATCTTGTTATATCAGGTCAAACACCTACGTTACTACTTAATTCAGAAGGAGAAGATCATTTCAAAATAGAAGAAATAGAAGCTCCTGCTGGATATAAAATGATAAATGGAGCAATAGAATTTGATGTTAAAAAGGAAAAATTAATAACGATAGATGGAACAGATAAGTATGGAATAACAATAGTAAATGTAAATACTCCAGAAGGTGTTATAATTGGACTAAGTGGAAGCGGAGAAATATCTATTGTTATATCAAACCAAAAAGATATACCACTAATTTCAATTGGAGGAAATGTTTGGGAAGATGCAAAAACTGGAAAAGCAAGTTTAGGAGATGGTATAAACAGTACAACAAATAATGTTGACAAAAACTTAGAAAACATAAAAGTAAGTTTATATACAGAAGATATGAAACTTGCAGAGCTAATGCCAGATGATAGTGTAACAAACATATACAATAGAATAAACCCTACTTTAACAGATGCAAACGGAAATTACAAATTTGAAGGTGTAGACGAAAGCAAAAAATATTATGTTGTATTTGAATATGATGGTCAAGTATATATGCCAACAGAATACCTGGCAAAAGGAATTTCTGGCGATACAATTCAAAACTATAATTCAGTAGAAGAAATGTTGGGAGAACTAACTAATATTGGTACAGGAAGAGATAATGGAAATAGTGGAAGCACAGGAGGAAAAAACACTGGAACAGGAACCAATACGGGTTCAGGTAAAAATACCCAAACAAACACAGAATGGTTTGAAAAATGGAAAGCAAATTCAAAAGCAAGTGAACTTGAAACAAATACTGGAAAAAACACAATAGAAGGAAGACAAACATTTAATAATAGATTTGCAGAAATTGGAGCATCTCCAAAGAACTATATAAGCAAAAACACTTTAGGAATAAGTACATATTTAGTTGAAGAAGAAGGAATATATTATAATAAGTCTTACACAAGATTAGAACTAATGGGATATACTTTAAAGAAAACATCAAAAGGTGTAGCATATGTACAAGATAAAATACAATTAGTGGATGGCTATAAATATAACCAATATGGAACTTTAGATTATGACGACAATGGAGCTATAACAAGCGAATGGTCAGAAGGTTTAATTAGCCAGAAAATAAAAGAATTTATTGTGGCAAATGGACATTATCCAAATGAAGCTGAAAAAGTAAGAATATATAGAAGTATAGTTGGAGATATGAATGATGATGAGGCATGGAATAAATTACAATTTATAGAAGATTGCAAAATGTCTGCATTAACAAAATCACCATTTAATAGTGGTATAGAATATTACCCTACTAATAAAAACGCAACATTTGGAACAGATTTATTGACAAACTATGTTAACTTAGGACTATGGAGAAGACAAGAATTTAATGCACAGTTAACTAAAGACGTAGTAGAAGTAACAACTACAAGCAATGGAAATTCACTTACAACTCCATTTAATAGTAAAGAAAAAGCCTTATATTATATTAAAGACTATATGAATGACTATACAAATGCAATAAAAGAAAACAATGGCAAAATAAATCTTGCAAAACAATATGCAGATTCACAACAAGGTATATATATAAATAGATTAAATGCACAATATTACTATAATAAATATTATGATAGACCTATAAAGCAATCAGAATATATGGGTCAGAGAAACTTAGAAGTAGAGATTAAATATAGAATAACAGTATATAATTTATCACAAAGTCTAGAAACACAAATTACAGAAGTTGTAGATTATTATGATGATTCTTTACAGCTAACATCAGCTGTTGTAAATACTAATGGAAAAAATATTTCTAATGATAAATCTTCAGCGGTATCTGAAAGTATATATGGTCAAGTGACGGAAAAATCATTTCCAGGATTTAATAAAGTATATATAAGACTACAAAATAAACAATTAGCAACAGGAGAAGGAATAACAATTGATTTAACTTATAAAGTTAAACGTATGGCTTTACAAGGATTTGAAGGCTATATAAATATTGGAGAAAAAACTAATATAGCAGAAATAAATGGATATAAAACATATTATTCAGCAAATACATCAACTCCAAATAGACATGGAGCAATTATAGGAAATAATACTACAGTAGCTGGATTGGTAGATGTAAATTCAACACCAGGTAACTTAGAAACAATAGAAGAGATTACAAATGGAGTAATAAACTTTGAGGACGATAGTGACAAAACAACAGCTACACTAACCATAACTGATGACCCAACACCACCAGATCCAGATACACCACCAGATCCCAATACACCAATAGATTCTACAAATATAATAAGTGGATGTGTATGGGAAGATGCAAAAACTGGAAAAGCAAGCTTAGGAAATGGTATAAGAGATTCAGGTGAAAAAAGAATAGCGGGTGTAAAAGTTGCATTATGTACAAGAGAGGATAAGATAAACGATCAATTAAGTACAGGAGAAAAGCAGGTTGACTGGATACAACGCTATAATGAAAAAAATTATAATAAATATACATATAAGGTAGTAAAAGAAGAAACAACAGACCAAAATGGTGAATACAGTTTTAAGGATGTGAAAAAAGGTGATTATTATGTATTATTTGGGTATGGACTTGACGATGCTACGATTTTAACAAATAACAAAGAAAATGAAACAAACAAAATATTGGGAAAAACTGGCTCAAATACAAAATCATATAATGGTCAAGATTACAAGTCTACAATATTCCAAGCAAATTTAGAAAACGGAGAATACGATTTAGAGGAAATAAAAGAATATGATAAGAATTTAAATGATAAATATGTATCAGATGCAATAGATGACTGGGATAGAGTAAAAGAAGTAAATGAATATTCTAAAATTCAAACTAACCATATAGCAGAAGTATTAGCATCTCCAACAAAAGTACCTACATATTTGGGCGAACAGTATGGAAGCGATTTAATGGGAAGATTAGTTGATGAATTAACTACTAATACATGGAAAATAGCAAAAACTCCAAAAATTGAAGTAACAGAGGTAAAAGGTGGTGAAAGAATTCCAAATGTTGACTTAGGATTAGTGGAAAGACCAATAACACAATTACAAATTACCAATAATGTAGAAAATGTTAAGGTTACATTATCAGATGGAAGCATTGTATTTGATGCTACACAAACAGCAGAAGCAACAAAAAATGTAATATGGAAATCAAATAGAATTGCAACAAAAGGAATTACAGGAGGATTTATACAATTGTATTTGGATGAAGAGCTAATGTATGGTGCAACAATACAGATTACGTATAAAATGCAAATCAATGAGAAAAATGATGATTATGTAGAATATGAGGGATTAGAATATTATGCAAAAGGTCGTACAAATTCCGGAATTAAAGTAGAATCAAAAGCTAAAAAATTAGTATGTTATATTCCTAATAAAATGCAATTTAATAAAACTCAAAGTGGGGATTGGAACTCAATTACAGACATTAATGAAATAATACCAGCAGAAGAAAAAGATGGTGAAAATATTAATAATAACTTAGTAAATTATAGACTAAAAGACACTATATCAAGTCAATCTAACACTATAAGCAAAATAGAAGCAAATAATATAAACAATGAATATTTAAACCACAACATGCTAACAATTTCTCAGTTAATTACAAAAGAAGGTGCACAAGGCGGATATGAATGTAAAGTAGAAATAGTAGAACTAGAAAATGCAGTAGGTAGAAGAATGGAAACAAGTATAGTTGGTAACTTTAACCCTGCTAATAATCCAGTAGAAAATGATGAAGCAAAAGCTGAAGATGTTGCAGTAATGCCACCATTTGGTATAGGTCAAGTATTCTATTATATACTTACTATTGTAATAGCTGGAATGCTAGTTGTAGGAATAATCTTCATTAAGAAGAAAGTTCTTGTAAAATAAAAAATTGTACTTAAGATAAAAAGAAAAAAGGATGAATTTTCGTCCTTTTTTCTTTACATTGTTGTGTTTTACTACAGAATACGATAAAATTATAAAAAGAAAATGTTTTATAAAAAAGTAAAATAAAAAAAATAAACGCATAATGTAAAAAACTTTTTTAAATTATGTATCTAAAACGACAAAAAAATATTTAACAAAGTATTAAAATAGAACATAATAAAAAAAGTGAAGGGTGGTAAAAATGTTTCAAAACATTTCAAAAGAAAGAGAACAAAAAATTAATGAGAAAATAGAAGTAAATAAAAAAGATAAATTAAAGGTTATATTAAAAAACCTATTTACAGTACAAAATATAATCTTGTATACAATAACTTTTATGATTTCAATGGTGGGAATTAGTACAGATAATATAATGTTTACAATAACACCATTTGGATTAGCAATAATAGCAGCAGCTCTGAGCTGTAATATGCCTGTAGGGATAATGTATTTAATATCTTTAATATCTACTTTTATAAAATTTGGGCCAAATAGTTTATTGACATATATCTTAACAACATTAGTATTCTTTGTAGCAATATTAATAAAAAAACCAAAAATACAGGATGAAGTCAATGAACAAAAAAGATTAGGTATGCACTTATTTGTATCTACTTTATTAGTACAAGTTATTCCAATGTTTTTTAGGACATTTATATTATATGAATTATTAACATCAATAATGCTAAGTATTTGTACATATATTTTCTACAAAATATTTTCAAATTCAATAACAGTTATTAGACAAGCTGGAGTAAAAAAAGTATTTTCAATAGAAGAAGTAATGGGGACGAGCTTGCTTTTAGCCATAGCATTTACTGCATTAGGGGATACAACAATATTTGGATATAACTTAAAAAATATATTAAGTATATTATTGGTACTAATATTAGGTTGGAAAAATGGAATACTTGTAGGAGCAACTTCTGGAATTACAATAGGAGTTGTTTTAGGAATAATATGCAATAATGAACCTGTTATGATAGCTTCATATGCAATATCTGGAATGGTAGCAGGTATATTTAACAAATTTGGAAAAATTGGGGTTATATTAGGATTTATAATAGGAAATGTGTTATTAACATATGTTGCAAATGGAAATACAGTGCCTATAATACTAATACAAGAAATTTTAATAGCTTCTCTTGGACTTTTAGCAGTGCCTAAAAATATTAAAATAGATATTCAGGATTTAGTAAGTAAAACAAAGATGCTTCCAGAAACAACAGAAAAAACTTTAGAAGAAAATAAAGATACAATATATAAATTAACAAGTATGTCTCAAACTATATCAGATATGGCAAAAACATATCAAGAAGCAGCAGCTACAATTGTTTCAGAAGAAGAACTTAAGGAACAAGAGCTTTCTAATGAAAAAATATTTATAGATGAGCTAAGAATAAACTTAAGCGGTTTAGAAGAAAATATGCTGTATGATGATATATATAACGATAAAGATATTTTAAAAGATGTTTTTGAATATTTACTAAAAGAAGAAGTTATGGTAGAAAAGGAATTGATTAAAATTTTTGCTAACCATAATAATTACATAGTAGGATATGAAGAGAAAAATAAAAAAGTACAAGAAGAAGTTTCTAAAATTACAAAAGTAATTAATTATTCATATAGAATTAGTAAACTAAACTTTATATGGAAAAAGAAGATGGAAGAAAGCAAAAAAAATGTATCTAACCAGTTAGAAGGAGTTTCAGAGGCAATATCTAAACTGGCAAACGAGATGAATAAGAAAACTGATGAATATGAAGAAAAAAAACAAGAGATACAAACATTGCTAAATCAAAAAGAAATAAATATAAAAGATATAAGTATTAAAAAGCAAAAATCAGGAAGATATGTTGTAGATGTATATACAGATATCTGTGATAATTTAGATGGAACCTCATGCGAAATAAAGAGAATTGGAAAGATATTGAACAAGGCATTTGATGATAAATTTATAATACAAAATCAAGAATGTGGGCTAAGAGAGAATAAAACAAAATGCAAGTTTACATATATGTTACAAGACAAATATAATATACAAATAGGTGTTGCAAAAACAACAAAAGCAGATTCACCAATTTCGGGAGACAGTAACTTACAGACAAAATTAGAAGATGGAAAATATTTGCTAGCACTAAGTGATGGAATGGGTTCAGGTCCAGAAGCAAGAAAAAGCAGTAAAATAGCAATAAAAATGTTAGAAAGATTATTGGAAGCAGGTTTTGACAAAGATATTTCAATAAAATTAATAAATTCTACATTAATAGCAAACTTGGAAGAAGACATGTATGCAACATTAGATGTAGCAATATTAGATTTGTATAAGGGAAACTTAGAATTTATAAAAAATGGAGCATGTCCAACATTTATAAAAAGAGGAAAAGAAATACAAATATTAAAATCGCTAGAACTGCCAACCGGAATAGTAGAAAATATGGACTTAGTAGTATACGACTATGACCTACAACCAGACGACCTAATAGTAATGTGCACAGATGGTGTAATAGAATCAAATACAGAATATATAAGCAAAGAATTATGGATAAAATACTTATTAGAAGACATGCAAACAACAGATGCACAAAAAATAGCAGATATAATATTATCAGAGGCAATAGATAACAATTATGGAAAACAAAAAGACGATATGACAGTAATAGTAGCAAAAATCGGGCGATTTTAATCGCCCGCTAATTGTAGTATTATTACTATATTCTAAAATATAAATATATTTTGTTTATATATCTAAAAAATTATTAATATTTTCCCACACTTTGTCAACATATATTCTTCTTTCAGAAGAATATGGCAAAAAAGTTAAATCCTTAAGAGGATTTAATATTGACTGTAAATTATCTACTTGATTATCTACTTTTGTTATTGCAATCTTATCTGCTTTATTTGCAATAACCAAGCAAGGAATACCGCATTTTATTATATAATCATACATCAATTTATCATTTGCAGTAGGAGTATGCCTAATATCTATTAAAAACAATATTAAGGCAATATTCTTACTTTTTTTCAAATATTCTTCTATAAAATTACCAACAATAGCCTGTTCTTTTTTAGACATTTTGCTATATCCATATCCAGGCAAATCTACAAAATAGAAATTGTTATCCATATTGTAAAAATTTATCTGTCTAGTCTTTCCCGGCTCGCTACTTGTCCTAGCTAGTTTTTTTCTATTAACCATTGTATTTATAAAAGAAGACTTACCAACATTAGATTTGCCAACTAATACAATCTGTGGCAAATCATTATCAGGATATTGCTTTGGGCTTACTGCAGAAATTTCAAATTTAGGGTTTTTAATTAACATATTATCCTCCGTTAATTATTTGGTATAATTTTTTCTAATCCACCCATATAAGGCTGTAAAGCTTTTGGTATATTAATGCTTCCATCAGGATTATAATTATTTTCTAAAAAGGCTATTAGCATACGAGGAGGTGCAACAACAGTATTATTTAAAGTATGAGCATAGTAATTACCTTTTTCTCCTTTTATGCGTATTCCCAAACGTCTAGCTTGAGCATCAGTTAAATTTGAACAACTGCCAACTTCAAAATATTTTTGCTGTCTAGGACTCCACGCCTCAACATCGCAACTTTTAGCTTTTAAATCGGCTAAATCACCACTACAGCATTCAAGAGTACGTACAGGAATATCTAAGCTTCTAAATAACTCAACAGTATATGACCACATTTTGTCATACCAATTCCAGCTATCATCAGGTTCACATACAACAATCATTTCTTGTTTTTCAAATTGATGAATTCTATAAACACCACGTTCTTCTATACCATGAGCACCTTTTTCCTTTCTAAAGCAAGGAGAATAAGAAGTCATAGTATATGGTAATTCAGACTTTGATAAAATTTGATCCTTAAACTTACCTATCATAGAATGTTCACTAGTACCAATTAAATATAAATCTTCTCCCTCAATTTTATACATCATAGCATCCATTTCTTCAAAGCTCATAACACCAGTAACAACATCACTGCGAATCATGTAAGGAGGAATACAATATGTAAAACCTTTATTAATCATAAAATCTCTTGCATAACTAAGTATGGCTGAATGAAGTCTAGCAACATTTCCAATTAAATAATAAAACCCATTACCTGCAACACGGCGAGCAGAATCTAGGTCAATTCCATTTAATCTTTCCATTATATCGGCATGGTAAGGAATTTCAAAATCTGGAACAAAAGGTTCACCAAATTTTTGAATTTCTACATTTTTACTGTCATCTTCTCCAATAGGTACAGATTCATGTATAATATTTGGAATTTTCATCATTATTTGCTTAATTTGTTCTGCATACTGCTCTTCAAGTTTTTCATTTTCTACAAGTTGACTATTAATATCTTGCACTTGTTTTTTTATTGCTTCAGCTTCATCTTTTTTTCCATCTTTCATAAGCAACCCAATTTTGCTACTTAAGGAATTTCTATTCATTCTTAAGTCATCACCATTAAGTTTAACTTCACGATTTTTTTTATCTAATTCTAAGACTTTATCAACTAAATCAATTTTATAATCTTGAAATTTCTTTTTAATATTTTCTTTAACCAAATTTGGATTTTCTCTAATTAATTTAATATCAATCATAACTTAACTCCTTTATTACTTGGAACATTGCTTTCCACAACAATCTGAACTTAACCATAGTATGAGGATATTTTACCACTAAAATGTGTAAAAATCAATATACATAAAAGTTTTGGTAATATAAATTTTTGTATATATGTCAATGGTGTGAAACAAACTTTTATAAAAAAATGTAGTACCATTGAATTTATTATTGGTGCTATCGCACCAGTACTTATCCATTATGTTCTGGCGTTCTTGGTCTTATTTTGTAATGATTTATTTTCAGTTCTTTTAATAAAGTAGAACAATTACAAACGGACCAAGAGATGCGTTGAATCTCTTGGTCCGTTTGGTGTATCCAACATAGGAAACAACTTTTGAATGAAAAATAACATACTTCACCTAACAATGGGAAATTGCTAGAAGATGATAAGAAACCATGAAGTACAATATGAAACAAGTTAATAATGAATTTTATTTTTTTCTAAATATTCAGAGAACTTAGGTAATTGTTTATTATAATCTTCAAAAGATAACTGCTTTGAATTTAAAATTTCTCTTTTAATTATTTTGTTATCCTCTAGAAAATCTATAGCCGTTTGTAATGTATAATTCTCATTATTTTTGGATAAATAATAACAAATATATTTTTTACTATTAATTTTTTTATACATACAATTTACGGTTTCAACCTGAGAGCTATAATTTAATAATCTGTCATTTGAATCATAATAGTAATTGATATTGCCACCATTATCATGATATTTTATATACATTATATTTCCCACATTAAGCAAAGGCAAATGAACTTGAAAGTTAGTAGGACAAGGATTATAAGACAAACATATATAGCCATTAAAATTTATATCTAGCAAAGAAAAAATATTACTATAATTTATGGTTTTATTTAATTTTTTGCATACAGTCTCTTCAATCAACAGATTTTCATCTGTATAAGTTTCAAAAATAATACATTGTTCAGAATTAATTTCAAGGGGAGATATTTTATAAGTATTATTTACTGGATGAGCAGTGTCATTGTCATATATCATTGAAGTGTTTATTAATGTAATATTATCAACATAATTGAATTTGTGTGTATAATTAACAGTAATAGAATTTTCAAATAATGAAACACCTGATATTTTAGAAAAACGGTTTTTGTTATCATATGATATATTAATATAAGCTCCATAGTTATCAGAAACTCTTGTTATTCTATTATTATTATCAAAAATATAATCAATGGTGTACTCTTTTTCATCCATATTATCATTTTCAGACTGAGGTTTATATTTATAATGAGTAAGGTTTCCAAAATTATCAAACACTTCTTCAGATATTTCTTTTGTATTTCTAAACCTACCTTGTTCATTTGCCTCATATACAACAGCAATATCGCTATATTTTTTAGTGTATAAAAGTATACCTATTAATGCTGATAAAATTAATAGAACGAATAAAACTAGCATGAGAAATTTCTTGTTCATAGCATTTATAACCTCCTTAGATAATACTATTTAATTTATAGCATGATATTTAAAGAAAGTCAATCTTTTGTAAATATTAAGATAGTATTCTTAAATTTAAAAGTAAATTCCAATGAAGTTCCAACAGAAAATCAGTTTTGCCCCCAATAATGATATAATTGTATTTGATACTTTACTTGGACATGCGAGGTATCATTATGTAATTGGTAATTTTATTTTCCTTTTCTGGCAATTTTGGTATTTACTTTTATAAAAATCCATAATTATCATATAATAATTTAAAAAAGTGAAAATTAAAATATAAAAGCGGAAACTGGTAAAATCTACTTAATTATGAATAACTTGTCAAGCAGATGAATATAATACATATAGATATTTCTAATGAGGAGAGTAAAAATGTACGAAGAATATGTTAGGGAAGATAAAATTAAGGATAAGACAGATGAAGAGAAAAGACTAGAGTTAATAATGAGCATTATAAAAACCAAGCAAGATCTACATGATTCAAATAACAATTTTGAATATGCAGAAAATGAACTAATAGATTATTATGCATATCAGATAAAAGCTAATAAGACTAAATTGGATTATTTAATTAAAAAGGCACAGAGCAAAGGAATAATATTAGATTCTATAAATGAGTTGGAAATAAGAAAAATAATGTAAACATATTTGTCCCAAATTAGGCATAAATATTAATAAAGGTGGTGTTTAATTTGGATAATAATGCAATAATAAGTTTTTTAGTGTGTATAATATGTTTATTTGTGTTTGGTAAGATATTTATATTACCATTAAAGAGCATTTTGAAATTAATAGCAAATTCGTGTATTGGAGCAGCAATTATATATATAATAAACTTAATAGGGGCTAATTTTGGATTTTACATAGGAATAAATTTAGGAACAGCAATATTTGTTGGAATTTTGGGAATTCCACGGAGCAATATTGTTGGTAATTTTAAGATTATTTGTAATACACTGTTAAAAAATAGTCACGGAAACCATATATAAAATGATTTTCGTGACTAATTTTTTAGCTTATTCAACCGTTACAGATTTTGCAAGATTTCTTGGTTTATCAACGTCTAATCCTTTATTCTTAGAAATATAGTATGCTAATAATTGCATAGGTATAACAGAAAGAATAGGAGATATTAAAGGGTTAGTTTCTGGTATGTTTATAACATAGTTAAAGTTGGAATTTGGCAAGTTTTGATTAGTAATAATTAATGTATTAGCACCACGAGAAATAACTTCTTGCATATTGCTAACGCATTTTTCTACAAGATTAGGTATTGTCATAATTCCAACAACTGTAATACCATTTTCTATTAATGCAATAGGACCATGCTTTAACTCTCCAGCAGCATATGCTTCTGAATGTATATAAGATATTTCTTTTAATTTTAGTGAACCTTCTAAGGCAACGTGATAATCAACACCTCTGCCTAAAAAGAATATATCTTTTTGCGTATATATTTTTTTTGCAAATTCTTGTATTTCTTCTGTATTGTTTAGTAATGCAGTGATTTTTGCTGGTAAATCTAATATGTCAGATTTTAAATGTTCTATAACTTCTTTATCTGCACTTTCTAAAATTTCAGCAAAATGTATAGCTAAAATAGCAATTAATACAACTTGTGATGTATATGCTTTTGTAGAGGCAACGGCTATTTCTGGACCTGCATGTGTATATATAGTATAATCGGCTTCGCGAGTTATAGAGCTACCTATTACATTTGATATAGACAATGTTTTAGCTCCTTTAGATTTGGCCAACTTTAGTGCAGCAATAGTATCTGCTGTTTCACCAGATTGGCTAATGTAAATACACAAGGTTTTATTGTCTATTATAGGATCCCTATATCTAAATTCAGAAGCAATTTCTACTTCTACTGGAATTTTACAAAGCTTTTCTATAATATCTTTGCCAACTAAACCGGCATACATGGCTGTTCCACAACCAATTATATAAATTTTATTAAGACTATTCAAATAATCTTTTGATAATGTTAAATCATCAAAACTACAGTTTTCTCCTAATTTAAACCTTGAACCAATAGTTTCTCTAATTGAATTTGGTTGTTCAAAAATTTCCTTTAGCATATAATCATCAAAGCCATCTTTTTCGGCTGCATTTGCATCCCAATCAATAGTTTTAATACCTTTGTTAATCTTTGACAAACTATTATCATAAAATTCAACTTTATCTTTATATATAACGGCATATTCATTATCATTTAGTAAGTAGAATTTTCTAGTATAACTTAAAACTGCCGGAATATCAGATGCAACGAAATTTTCTGATTCTGATGTTCCAATTACTAAAGGGCTATCTTTTCTTATAACAATAAGTTTATCAGGATGAAGTTTAGATAATACCTCAATAGAATAACTACCTTTTAAATCATCACAGGCAGATTTTACTGCACGTAAAAATTTGTCATCATCTTCAATATTATTATAATAATAGTAATGAATTAAATTTGGAATTATTTCTGTATCTGTTTCAGAATAAAATGTATAGCCTTTATTGATTAAAAACTCTTTTAAAACAGCAAAATTTTCTATAATTCCATTATGTACTACTGCAAAAGTATTGCTGTTGTCAGAATGAGGGTGAGCATTTTCCTTTGATGGCTTACCATGTGTTGCCCATCTTGTATGTGCAATACCAATATTTGCACTCAATTCATTTATACCATCTATGTTATATAAATTTTTAACTCTACCTTTATCTTTTAATATACATATATTATTTTTTTCTAAAACAGCGATTCCAGCTGAATCATAGCCTCTGTATTCTAGTGCAGAAAGACCATTTAAAAGTATAGGTGTTGCTTTTTGATTACCTATGTAACCTACAATTCCACACATAAAAACCTCCTTATATAAGTCAAAATTAATTTAATATTAATATATTACTACAAAAGTTAAAAAGTGTCAAAATTTTGTGGAAAAAAACGCAAAAAGGTGTTAAAATATATGATAGATTGGTTATTATATACAGATAAAATATGTTGGGAGATAAAATGTTTAATATAGAAGAAGAATTAAAAAAGTTGCCTAACAAGCCAGGCGTATATATAATGCATGACAAAGATGACAATATAATATATGTTGGAAAAGCGGTTTCATTGAAAAACAGAGTAAGACAATATTTTAGAAAAAATAAAAAAACAAAAAGAATAGAAAACATGGTTAGCTTAGTTAATTATTTTGAGTATATTGTTACAGATAATGAGGCAGAAGCGTTAATATTAGAGTGTAATTTAATTAAAAAGAATATGCCCAAATTTAATGTTTTATTAAAAGATGATAAAACATATCCATATATAAAAATAAATGTAAGAGCAGATTACCCAGAGGTTTATATTACAAGAAGGATAATAAATGATGGTTCAAAATATTTTGGACCATATGCTAATGCCGGAGCGGCTAAGGAAATGGTGGATTTTATAAAAGATAAATTCAAAATAAGACAGTGTAAAAACTTTAAATATAAGGATAGACCCTGTTTGAATTATCATATAAAAAAATGTTTTGCACCTTGCATGGGGTATATATCAAAAGAAGAATACAGAAAAAACATAGATGAAGTTATAGCACTATTGGAAGGTAAAACAGATAAGATAAAAAGAAGTTTAATGGAAGAGATAAAACAGGCATCAGATAGTATGCAATATGAAAAAGCAGCATATCTTAGAGACAAAAAGTTAGCCATAGAAGCAATAACAGAAAGGCAAAAAGTATCTAATATATCAGAAAATGATATAGATGTAATAGGTATTTCAAGAAATGACTTTAAAATATGTGTAGAAATATTTTTTGTAAGAAAAAGTAAAATGCAAGGCAGAGAACATTATTTTATAGATAATTTGGAGGACGAAACAGATAGAGAGATACTTTCAAGTTTTATAAAGCAATATTACATAGACAAAACCCCTTTACCAAATAAAATAATGGTAAAAGAAACTATAGATGATAAGGAAATTATAGAACAATGGCTTACAAAGACAGCAGGAAGAAAAATAGAAATAAAGTCTCCACAAAAGGGAGAAAAGCTTAAATTAGTAGAAATGGCTGAAAAAAATGCATTAATCACATTGGAAAACAAGGAAAAAGATAAATATAATATTTTACTTGAATTAAAGGAAATATTAAATTTGAAAAAGATTCCTCAAAAAATAGAAAGCTATGATATATCAAATATAAATGGAAGTTTTATTGTTGCTGGAATGTGTGTAATGCAGAATGGGATTGTAAAGAAGAATTTATCCAGAAGATTTAAAATTAAAACAGTGTTACAGCAGGATGACCCTAAATGTATGCAAGAAGTTATAGAAAGAAGACTAAAACACTCATTAGAAAATCTTAATGGAGGATTTGGAACATTACCTGACTTAATATTTGTAGATGGAGGAATAAATCAAATAAAAGCAGCTAAAAGAGTTTCTTTAAAGTACGAGTTATCAATACCTATATATGGAATGGTAAAAAATGATAAACATCAGACAAGAGCCTTGATAGACGAAAACAAAAGAGAAATAAAATTATCAGATGAATTAATGAAGGCAATTACTAATTTTCAAGATTGTGTTCATAATACAGCAATAGAATATCATAGAAAAGTTAGAAGTAAAGAGGTTACAAAGTCATTATTAGATAATATAGACGGAATTGGAGAAGTAAGAAAGACAGAATTATTAAAAAGATTTGGCAGTGTAGAGAAAATACTTAATGCTTCAGATGACGAAATTTCTCAAATAAATGGAATAAATAAAAAAATGGCTCAAAAGATAAAGGAAGAATTAGGAAAAATGTAATAAATTTGTATACGAATATATACATAAATAATTCATTGCAAGAATATATATTAATTAGGGGGGATTATTTATGGAGTATGCTAAAGATATTATATACAATTTAAAATATGACAGGCTTGTGAGCAAAAATAAAAGTAGGACAGGCAAATTAATAAAAACAATTAAAGAAAATAAATTAATAATACTATCAATAATATTATTAATTGGGTTAATTGCATTTGATTATGTACTTATAAAAAATTTTATAAAATTATTAATGATATTATGATGTATACTTAAAAGAACATAAAGGGAGTAGAAGAATGGATGTAGCAAGAGATTGGAAAGATTATGAGATATTAGATATGGCAAATGGAGAAAAACTTGAAAAATGGAAGGATGTTATTTTGGTTAGACCAGATCCGCAAATTATTTGGAAGAGTAAGAGTTTTCCAGAGAGGTGGAAAAATGCAAATGCTAGATACATTAGGAGCTCAACAGGAGGCGGAAATTGGGATTTTAACAAAAAGGTTCCTGCTAATTGGCAAGTAAAATATAAGGAGTTGATATTTAACATTAAACCTATGGGATTTAAGCACACAGGTTTATTTCCAGAGCAAGCTGTTAACTGGGATTGGATGATAAATAAAATTCAACATGCAAATAGAGATATAAAGGTTTTAAATTTATTCGCTTATACTGGTGGAGCAACGGTTGCATGTAGCTATGCAGGTGCTTCTGTGTGCCATGTGGATAGCTCGAAAGGAATGGTGACCTGGGCAAAAGAAAATATTACATCATCTGGACTTCAAAATAATCCTGTAAGGTATATTATTGATGATGTTGTAAAATTTGTTAGTAGAGAAATAAGAAGGGGCAATAAATATGATGCGATTATTATGGATCCTCCTTCTTATGGAAGAGGAACAAATGGAGAAGTATGGAAGTTTGAAGAAAACATTTCTGATTTAGTAGAACTTTGTACAAAGGTTCTTTCTGATAGACCGCTGTTTTTCCTTATTAATTCATATACAACAGGAATTTCAAGTACAGTGTTAGAGAATATTTTAAGGCTTAATATAAAAGCAAAAGGAAAATTATCTAGTGGAGAATTAGGTCTTCCTATGAAGGATTCTAATTTAGTGTTACCTTGTGGAATTTTTAGTAGGTGGGAAGAATAAAATATGGAAAAATTAAAAGTAATATTTGAGGATAATCACATTATAGTAGTAGAAAAGCCAGTAAATATACCATCACAAGGGGATAAAACTGGTGATATTGATATGATTTCTATTATAAAAGATTATCTAAAAGAAAAATATAATAAGCCAGGAAATGTGTATTTGGGGTTAGTACATAGGCTAGATAGACCTGTTGGTGGAGTTATGATATTTGCAAAAACATCAAAAGCAGCAGCTAGATTAAGTGAACAGGTAAGAGAAAAGATATTTAAAAAAACATATTTGGTAATTGCAAATGGAAAATTTGAAAAGCAGAAGCGGAATACTTGAAGACTATTTGTTAAAAAATGAAAAAAATAATATGAGCAAAACTGTAAAAGAAAACACAAAAAACAGCAAATTTGCAAGTTTAGACTATGAGGTTTTAAAGTATAACGAAGAAATAGATTTGTCATTACTTAAAATAAATTTGCATACTGGAAGGCATCATCAAATAAGGGTACAGCTGTCAAGCAGAAACCATAGTATTTATGGAGATCAAAAATATGGAGGAAGAGGGCATGGAAAGCAAATAGCTTTATGGGCATATCAATTAGAAATAGAACATCCTATTAGTAAAGAAAAAATAAAATTTACGTCTGTACCAGAGCATATTGGAAGTTGGAAAATGTTAGATGATATACAACTATAATTTAGATTATATGAAACAGCTAAAAACATATATGAAAATACGAAATATATATTTTCATATATGTTTTTTGGCGTTATGAAAACAAAATGGAAAAAATGGTTAAAGTTAGTATATTATTAAGACATAAAAAAAGGGGGGAGGTAAATGATAGAAAAATTTTGTAGTTATATTGTAAAAAAAATGAGAAATAATATGGAAGACATTGATGATAGAAGAGCGGAGGTTATCCAATATGGACTAGAATTAATAATAGGGGAAATACCAAAAGTAATATTGTTATTTGCAATAGCATTTATTCTAAAAATTGGTTGGCTAACAATGTTTGCATATATAGCAATATTACCATACAGAGCCTGCTCTGGAGGATTTCATTTAAAAACACATATAGGATGCATTATAAATACAAGTTTGTTTTATTATGGAGTTGTCTTAGCTAGCAAATATATAATTTTGCAACCAATATATAAGTACATATTAATAAGTTTAGTTTTAATATTCGGAATAATAATGATAACATTATATGCGCCGGCAGATACAGAAAACCTACCAATTATTAGCATAAAAGAAAGAAAAAGAAAAAAGATTTTTTCATATGTATTTTTAGTATTAATGCTAATATCAAGTTTATTTATAAATAATAATTCCATTTCTAATATATTGATATTTGGAGCTTTAGTACAAACACTATTTATAACAAGACTAGCATATAAAATAACAAATAATAAATATGGACATGAAGTATATAGAGCAGAAGAGCAAATAATTAGCTAATCACTCACAGATATGTGTAGAGAGATATAGAAAAAAGAAAGGGGGGAATACAATGATAAAATTAATAGCAAAAATGGCAGAGAAATATGCAAAAGCAACTAATAATGCTTGCATAATAGTAGGATTAATCCATCAACCTAAAATGCCAGCATCATTAATAAAAAAAGACTAATTTAAAATTAATATCCTTAAACGACAAAAAATTAAAAAATCAAAAAATCAAAAGAGAGTCAAAAAAATTCAACTCATAAGAGTTGGATTTTTTTTAGTATATTTCTAATTGCTGTTTAAAATATTCATCATTTTTGGTAGTAAATAAATTTAAGTTATTGTTTCTTATTAGTATTTGTCTAACTTTCCATAATCCTAAACCAGAGTTTCCAGGTTTAGTAGAAAAGCCTTTTTCATATATCTTTTCAGTATCAACATCTTTGTTTTTATATGTATTTTCTACAATTAATAATAATCTATTTTTGTTCAAATCTTTTCTAATGGTTAAATTTATAAGTTTTTTATCACATTCTTTGGTTGCTTCTATTGCATTATCAAAAAGTATTCCTAAAATCCTTGCAAACTCATATATTTTCATATGGTTTTCAATTTCGTTTAAGTCTAAAAACACTTCTAAGTTAATCTTTATACCAAGTTCATCTGCTTTATGGTATTTACTTGCCAAAACATTGTATATTGCTGGATTATTTATAGTGCTAGGACTAAGACCTGTTAAATTATTTGTACATTGACAATCATTTAAAAGTTGTTGATAATATTTTTTTAAGCCTTCAATATCTTCTGTATCTATATATCCACCAAGTGCGTGAACTATATTATGAAAATCGTGTTTAAATGCGCGTATATTATCATGCAGAACAGTTAAAGTTTTATTATACAATTGTGCTTGTTTTAAGTCTCTAGAAGTTATTTCTAATTTGGAAATATTTAAAATACTGTAAATACTAAGTGCAAAATATGATAATAATCCAATAATACTTATTAAAGTAATATAAATAGGAAGAGTATTATTATAAAACGCTATTAAATAAAATTGGGATATAATAATTAGAAGGAGTAAAATAGCATTATATATAAGAAGTTTTTTTGATTTTTCAGAGATTCCTTCAAATATTTTTAAATATAATTTGAAATGCTTAACTAAAAAAGTTATACCGTAAATTATACCATATATTAACAACGCTAAAGAACATCTAAGTAAAGGAACTGTAATAATTGTTTGAAAAGGTATTTTAAAAATAATGTAAAATAGCTTCGTGATAAATAACTCTAGGCAAAGAGATAGTACGTATGGTATAATTTCAGACAATATAGACTTTAATATGGAAATTTTAAAAATATAAAATACTAATACAGGCCATATAATAACGCTTAGTAGTAAAACTGCAAATGAGTTTGAAATGGTTAGATTTATTAAATTAGTAAATACTCCAAAGGCAAGAACATAAATTAATCTTTGTTTATGAGTTGAAGGAATATTTAAAATTGTTGTAAATAATAACATACACACATATGCGTCTAAAAATGCAAGTGGTATAGAAAGTAGATTTGTTAAAATTTCATTTGGCGTAGTTAGTGCTGTCCAAATTGTTTGGAATATTTCCATGGCTTAAAACCTCCTCAAAAGTATTTTTATATTTAGGTCCAATGTAACAAACTAGATTATTACAGAACATTATTCTATCATTAACAATGTTTTGAATATTATTAATATTTACAATATACGATTTATGACAACGAACAAAATTTGTTGGCAAACTTGGTAAAATATTAGCAAAAGAATCATATGAAGAATATATTTTTTCATGAGTCTGAAAAATCAATTTCATTCCATCTTTTTTTATAAAATAAATAGAATCATAAGTCAAAAAAGTATTACTATTAGCAAGTTTTAAGTATTTACAAGGTGTATCAGCTATATCCTCTAAGAGCCTAGAAATAGTAACCTCTAATCTTTCCACGGAAACTGGCTTAGGTAGATAATCAAATGTTTTATATCTGTAAGCCATAAGACCATATTCTAAATGAGCTGTTGTAAAAATAATATAAATATTTTTATTATATTTCCTAATGGTTTCAGCTAAACTTAAACCATTAATATTACTTTTTAAATCAATATCTAAAAATATTACATCAACTGGATTATTAATAACATAAGCTAAAAAAGAATTTGGATCAACGGAAGTAAAGGATACTTTACAGTCAAAATTATACTTAATAAACAAAGATTCAAGCATTTTTGAGAGTCTGGCAAGGATACTTTCGTTATCATCGCATAAAGCGAAATTTAACATATATTCCATCCCCTGTGCTAATAATACTTACTACTGAAAAATCGACAAAGTGTCATAAAATTAACCAAAATTTTCCAGAGTTATTTTTAATATAATCCAAAAAAAGAATATTGTCAAGGAAAAAGTAGAAAAAAGTTGTTTAGGAGTAACGCACTGTAAATACTCTGAAATCAACACTTTCAAAATCCAAATAACATATTGAAAAAGTAGATAGTAAGCTTATATACAAATTTGAAATGTGGGGTCGAACTTGTTCGCCTCTACAACATCCGTTATAATATATATCAAATTTAATCAAAATTTATTTGAAAAATAATGAGAAAACTTATTATTTTAATAACGAAACTAAAGAAGTAAAAAATGCATATAATCCTTGACTATCTGCATATAGAATGATAAAATATATGCAGAAAACAAGAGATATATGCATATAAAAACAAATATGGTATGCAGAAAGTGAGAAAAAATGAAAAAATTTGATTATTCTTTTTTAGATAATGGACTATTACCTGCTAATTTAATAAATATTACAGGAACAATTTATTCATTGAAAGCAGGAGCAAAAATTAGGCAAGATGAATATGAAAAGATATTTACAGAATTAGAAAAAATAGCAATTGTCCAATCTGTTAAAAGTTCAAATGCTATAGAGGGAATTATAACTAGTGATGAGCGCATAAAAGAAATAGTAAATCAAAATAGTAAACCACTAAATCATAATGAAAAGGAAATTGCTGGATATAGAGATGTATTAAATGAAATACATTTACATTATGAAGATATAGAGTTTAATGAAGATACAATATTAAAGTTACATGAAATAATGATGTCATATACAGGAGTTGAAGATGCAGGAAAATATAAAGTTAATCAAAATTATGTAATTGAAGAAGATACGCAAGGAAATAGAAAGGTTAGATTCAAACCATTAGAGCCTAAAGAAACACCAATTGCAATGGAACAACTTGTATTAGCATATAATGATGCATGTAATAATATAAATATTAATCAATTGCTTTTAATACCTTGTGTTATTCTTGATTTTCTTTGTATACATCCATTTAGAGATGGAAATGGAAGAATGTCTAGATTGTTAACACTGCTATTATTATATAAAAGTGGATTCAATGTTGGTAAATATATTTCATTTGAAGAACAAATCAATAATAGTAAAGGAAACTATTATGAGGCATTGAGACTTTCCTCTATTAATTGGATAGAAAACGAGCAGAGTTATGTTCCGTTTATAGAAAATTTCTTATTAACATTATATATGTGTTATAAAGAATTAGACAAAAGATTTAGTGTTGTAAACAGTAATAAAATTACAAAAAAAGCAAGAATTGAAGCAACGGTGTTAAATAATTTAACTCCTATTTCAAAAGCAGAAATATGTAAGATCTTACCAGATGTAAGCCCAACAACAGTGGAAGTAGTATTAGGAACAATGGTAAAAAATAATGCAATTAAAATAATAGGAAGTGGAAGAAATACAAAATATATGAAGAAATAATTAAAATTAATTATATGTTTAAATTGTAGGGTCGAACTTGTTCGCCAGCGCTTCGAAGGACGAGCAATTAAAATCGCCACTATAACATCTGCTATAGTATAAGCAAACATAAAAAAGAAATCTACCTAAATATGTATATCTAAGTAGATTTCTTCTTTACGTATTTATAGAAAACTAAAAGTTACGCAAAAACTATTTCATATTGTGTTCAGATTGCTCTATCATTTTTTTAACCATTTGTCCACCGATTTTACCAGCGTCTTTAGCTGATATATCTCCATTATAACCTTGCTTTAAATTAACACCTACTTCGCTAGCTACTTCATATTTGAATTTATTAAGTGCTTCTCTTGCTTCTGGAACTACAGATCTATTACTGTTATTTGTCATGTTTTTCACCTCCTAGAATGTGTTTACTTATTTTAATAAAAAAACATTTTGTTTTTTCAATATATATATTGCTCAATAAATAAAAAAATAAACTGGTAATTTTTGTTGAATTTTATTGTAAATAAATATTGATTAATGATATAATACTAAAATTATAAACAAAGGAAGTGGTAGACAAAATGTATAAATTAATTGCAGTAGATTTAGATGGAACTCTTCTAAATTCGTATAGTCAAGTTTCAGAAAAAAACAAACAAGCAATAAAAAATGCAAAAAATAAGGGGATAGAAGTTGTACTGTGTTCTGGTAGAGGATTTGCATCTGTAAAAAGTATTGCAAATGAAACAGAAGCAAATAACTATGCTGTTTGCGGAAATGGAGCATTGGTTTATAACATAAAAAATCAAAAAATAATGTATAATAATTTTATAGAAAAAGAAAAAGTATTACAAATAATACAAATATGCGAAGAAAACAGTATATATTATAGTATATGTACAACTCAAAATATTATAGCAAAATCTTTAAACTATAATGTGCTTTTTTATCATCAAGAAAACGAAAAAAAACCAGATGATCAAAAAACAAATATTAATGTAGTACAAGATATTTATAAGTATATAAAAGATAGGGAGAAAGAAGACTATTTAAAAATAAGCATTTGCGATGAACATAATGTAATATTTAATGGAATAATAAGAAAACTTAGAACAATAAATAAAATTGATGTTTTAGATGTTGCGCACATGTCAAAAAAAATTATAAAAACACGGAACAGAAGAAACGGAAATAAACTATTATTATACAGAAATAACGAATCAAAATGTAAACAAATGGCAAGCGTTGGAGCATTTAATTAAAGAATTAAACATAAAAACAGAGGAAACTATAGCAATAGGAGACAATGTAAATGATATACAAATGATAAAAAATGCAGGACTAGGAATAGCAATGGATAATAGTGCTGACTATATAAAACAATATGCAGACTATATAACCACAGATAATAACCTAGATGGTGTTGCAGAAGCAATAAATAAATATATTGAATAAAAAAATAAAAATGCACTAAACTATTAAAAGAGAGGTGCATTTTTTATGAAAGAAGATAAAGATAAAATAATTAAAGAAGACACAACAAAATATGGAGAATTTGTTTCGTCATATTTTGAATGGATAACGCCAGATGAGCAAAAACAAAAAGCAAAAGAGTTAGAACAACTAGGCAAAAAAGATAAAAAATAAAGCAAATATAATTTTAAAAAAATATAAATAAACTATTGACAACAAAAAAAAAGGTAGTATAATATAAATATAGGTCAAAGAAAGTCAAAGTCAAAAGGAGGCGATGAGGTGCGAATAGCAGATATGATAGAAGAATTTATAAAAGACTTATTTGAAGAAGAAAATTATATAGAAATACAAAGAAATGACCTAGCTGAGCATTTTAACTGTGTTCCATCTCAGATAAATTATGTAATTGCAACAAGGTTTAAACCTTCTCAAGGTTATTATGTAGAAAGCAAAAGAGGAGGAGGAGGATATATAGGCATAAAAAAAATAAATATAACAAAAAGCAATTCGCTTATGCATACAATAACAAGCATAGGTGATAGTTTAACAGCACAAGAGGTGGATATATTTATAAGCAACTTATTATCTTATAAAATGATAGAAACTAAAGAAGCAAAGCTTTTAAAGGTGGCAACAAGTGATAATGTATTAAATGTGCCACAAAATATAAAAGACAATTTAAGAGCGCGAATATTTAAAAATATGTTATTAAATTTAATTAATGATTAGGAGGTAGATAATATGTTATGTCAAAATTGTGGAAAAAATGAAGTGAATTTTAAATACACACAAGTAGTAAATGGGGTAAAAAAAGAAATGGCTTTATGTGAAAAATGTGCAAAAGAATTAGGCTTAGAGAACATGGATTTTAATATTCCAATAAATTTTTCTAGCTTTTTAGGAGATTTCTTTGGAGATTATGATGAGAATTTTTTGCCAAGCTTTACACAAAGTAATGCACTAAAATGCACAAACTGTGGAATGACATATGACGAATTCGTTGATAAAGGAAAATTTGGATGTGAAAATTGCTATAATGTATTTGAAAATAGAATTGATCCTGTTTTAAAAAATATACATGGATGCAATCAACATGTAGGAAGAAATAGCAAATTTATAAATAAGGCTAGTGAAAACCATAGTAAAACCGAGGAAAATACAATGCAAAATGATGAACAACATAGTAAACTAAAAAAACTTAATGAAGATTTAAAACAAGCAATAAAAGAAGAAAAATACGAGGAAGCTGCTAAGATAAGAGACGAAATAAAAAAGATAAATGATAAATAGAGGAGGAGAGTCTTATGATAAATTGGTATTTACAAAATGGAAAAGATTCAGATGTAGTTATTAGTTCAAGAATTAGACTTGCAAGGAATTTAGCAGATTTTCCATTTAAGGAAAAAGCAAAAACAAAAGATTTAGAGCAAGTGTTAAAAACTATAAAAGAAATAACGCCAAGCATAGGTTATAATATAAAATATATAGAATTAAAAAATATAGATGATGTTACCAAAATAAGTTTAATAGAGAAACATTTAATAAGTCCTGAATTTGCTTCAAATGAAAATGGTGCAATATTAATAAATGAAGAAGAAAATATTTGCATTATGATAAATGAGGAAGATCATATAAGAATACAAGTATTTGCTTCAGGGCAAGAATTAGAAAATTTATTGAATTTAGCAATAGAATTAGACGAAAAAATAGATGGACTAGTAAAATATGCTGTGAACAAGAAGTATGGCTATTTGACATCATGCCCTACAAATGTTGGGACAGGTTTAAGAGCGTCTGTTATGGTACATTTACCAGCATTAACCTTAACAGGTAATATAAGTAAAGTATTAAATGTGATAAATAATTTTGGAATGAATATTAGAGGAATATATGGAGAAGGAACTCAAAGCCAAGGAAATATATACCAAATATCTAATAATCAATCATTAGGTTTAACAGAGAAGGAAATTATTAAAAACATAAAAACAATAACAGAAAAAGTAATAGAACAAGAAAGACTTGCAAGAAAGTATTTAGCAAAAAGACAAATAGACTTAGAAGACAAAGTATACAGAGCGTATGGAATATTAACAAATGCTAAAAAAGTATCTTCAGAAGAATGTAGAAAATTACTATCTGACATAAAATTAGGAACAGATTTAGGAATTATAAGAGAACTAAATGATGCAAAAGTAAGCAAATTAGAGTTATATACAAAACCTGGAAATTTACAAAAATATTTGGGAAAAAAGTTAGATGCATATGAAAGAGATATACAAAGAGCAAAAGTTATAAAGCAAATAATAAATAGTTAAAAATATATAATGAAAGGAAGGTGTCTAAAATGACATATAAATTTACAAATAGAGCAGAAAAAGCATTGGAAATAGCAAATGAGTTAGCAATAGAATTAAATCACAACTATATTGGAACAGAGCATTTACTATATGGGTTAGTAAATGAAGGAACTGGAGTTGCAAGTAAAGTGCTAGAAATGCAAGGCGTAACTTCTGAAAAAGTATTAGAAGAAATAGAAATGCTTATTGGAAGAGGAAATGAAGAACAGGAAAAAACAGAAACAGTTGGATTTACACCAAGAACTAAAAGAGTTATAGAGAATGCATTTAGAGAAGCAAAAAGATTAGATTCGGAATATATAGGAACAGAACATTTATTGATAGGAATAATGAAAGAGGGAGACAGTGTAGCAGTAAGAATAATGTTAGACTTAAATGTAAACCCTCAAAAATTATACAATGAAATAGTGAAATTAGTGAATGAAGACGAAAACAGCAGCATAAATTCAACACAAACAAATAATAAAAATTTGGGAAGCTATAACCAAACACCAACATTAAACCAATTTGGTACTGACTTGACAAAGCAAGCAATAGAGGGAAAACTAGATCCTGTAATAGGAAGAGCAGATGAAATACAAAGAGTTATACAAATTTTATCAAGAAGAACAAAAAATAATCCATGTTTAATAGGAGAGCCAGGTGTTGGTAAAACAGCAGTAGTGGAAGGATTGGCAGAAAAAATAATAGCAGGAGATGTACCAGAAACTTTAAAAAATAAAAGAGTTGTAAGTGTAGATATATCTAGCATGGTAGCGGGTGCTAAGTACAGAGGAGACTTTGAAGAAAGAATAAAAAAATGTTTATCAGAAGTTAGAAAAGTTGGAGACGTAATATTATTTATAGATGAAATTCATACAATAGTAGGTGCTGGTTCAGCAGAAGGAGCAGTAGATGCAGCTAATATTTTAAAACCATTGCTAGCAAGAGGAGAAGTACAGGTAATAGGTGCTACTACACTAAATGAATATAGAAAATATATAGAAAAAGATGCTGCGTTGGAAAGAAGGTTTAGCCCAGTAAATGTTGGAGAGCCAACTCCTGATGAAACAATAGAAATACTAGAAGGAATAAGAGACAAATATGAGGCACATCACAATGTTAAAATAACAAAAGAAGCAATAGACTCTGCAGTTAAACTATCTGTTAGATATATTAATGATAGATTTTTGCCAGATAAAGCAATAGATTTAATAGACGAAGCTGCATCAAGAGTAAAGATGAGGAATTATACAAAGCCAGAAGGTATAAAAAAGCTAGAAGACAAAGTTGCAAGTATTGACAAAGAAAAAGAAGAAGCGGTAAGAGTTCAAGATTTTGAGAAAGCAGCAAGCTTAAGAGATAAAGAGAGCGAAGCAAAAAAGAAATTAGAAAAAGAAAAACAAAAATGGAAAGACAAAAATACGAAGAGTGTTTCTGAATTAACAGAAGAAGACATCGCAGAAGTAATATCAAGCTGGACAGGAATACCTGTTAAAAAATTAACACAAGATGAAAATGAAAAATTAAAAAATCTTGAAAAAACGTTGCATGAGAGAGTTATTGGCCAAAACGAAGCTGTAGAGGCAGTTGCAAAAGCAATAAGAAGAGGAAGAGTTGGTTTAAAAGACCCTAATAGACCAATAGGTTCATTCTTATTTTTAGGCCCAACAGGTGTTGGTAAAACAGAACTTTCAAAGGCATTAGCAGAGGCATTGTTTGGCAATGAAAATGCAATGATAAGAATAGATATGTCAGAATATATGGAGCCACATTCTGTATCTAAACTAATTGGCTCGCCTCCAGGATATGTAGGGTTTGATGAAGGTGGACAATTAACTGAAAAAATAAGGAGAAAACCATATTCGGTAATATTGCTAGACGAAATAGAAAAGGCACACCCAGATGTAATGAATATGCTATTACAAATATTAGATGATGGACGTTTAACTGATGCTCAAGGAAGAACAGTAAACTTTAAAAACACTGTAATTATAATGACATCTAATATAGGAGCAAGGTTAATTACAGATAAAACAACATTGGGATTTGCAAGCGAAGGCAATAAAAAAGATGAAACACAAAAAGAGTATGAAACAATAAAGAAAGATGTAATGGGAGAATTGAAAAAACAATTTAGACCAGAATTTATAAACCGTATTGATGAAATTATAGTATTCCATAAACTAAACAATGAGGACATTAGAAAAATAATGGATATAATGTTGAATCAATTAAAAAACAGACTAACAGAACAAGAAATAGACATAGAAATAGATGAAAGCGTAAAACAATTACTTATAGAAAAAGGAACAGATATAAACTATGGTGCAAGACCATTAAAAAGAACAATACAAAATGTATTAGAAGACAAGATTGCAGAAGCAATGTTAGATGGAAAAATAAAACCGGGAAAAGTTGCAAATGTAATAGCAAAAGACGGAGAAGTGCAAATACAATAAAAAAACCAATGATATATATTGACAAGGAACCTTCTCATGAGGTATAATAAATTGCATATGGTGAGAAATGGACACTAATAAATAGAAAGTTTATCCCACACGTAAAAGTGTAATTACTGAAGGGAGGGAAATATATATGTCAGAGGTTAAAGTTAATAATGGAAATATAGAGGATGCCCTAAAAAGATTTAAAAGACAATGTGCAAGAAATGGAGTATTGCAAGAAGTTAGAAAAAGAGAGCATTACGAAAAACCAAGCGTAAAAAGAAAGAAAAAATCAGAGGCAGCAAGAAAAAGGAAGTTTTAATAAACAAGAAGGAGGTTAAAAGTATAAAAGGCTTTTAACCTCTTTACTTTTGAAAATGAAAGTGTAAAGTAATCTATAAAAAATGTAGGGGCGATTTTAATCGCCCGCACTTCGAAGAAATTACTAAAAAAGAACATTAAAAAGTTGAAAATGAGGAGGAAATAATTATGTTAAAAGAAAAATTGTTAGAAGATTTAAAAGAATCTATGAAAGAAAAAAATACAATTAGAAAAAATGTTGTTCAAATGGTAAGAGCTGCAATATTACAAGTAGAAAAAGATAAACATATAGAAGTTAGCGATGACAAAATATTTGAAATAATTGCAAAAGAGGCAAAAAAGAGAAAAGACTCATTAGAAGATTTTCAAAAAAGTGGTAGAGAAGATTTAATAGAACAAATAAATAAAGAAATAGAAATATTAAATGAATATTTGCCAAAGCAATTAACACAAGAAGAACTTGAACAAAAAATAAAAGAAATAATAGCAGAAGTAGGTGCAACATCTATAAAAGATATAGGTGTTGTAATGAAAACTGCAAAAGAAAAAATAGGTGCAACAGCAGATGGAAAAGCAATAAACGAAACAGCCAAAAAAATATTAGGATAAAACTATAAAAAGAAAAAATTTAAAACTTGTATAAATATTCCTAAATATATTATAATAATAGAAGAAAATTAATAGGGAGGCAAGGTGTAATATGAATTATAACAAACAAGAAATTAAAAGAGGAATAACTTTACACCAAATAAATACAAATAACTTTAAAACAAATTTATATGCTATATTTTTAGCAACTCCAATTACAAGAGAAAATGTTACAAAAGATGCTGTCATTTCAGCAGTACTAAGAAGAGGCACAAATAATATAAAATCACAAGAATTAATAAGTCAAGAATTAGAATCAATGTATGGTGCAAGTTTTGACTGTGGAATAGAAAAAACAGGAGATAATCATGTATTCAAATTTTATTTGGAATCATTAAGTGATGAATTCTTACCTGCAAAAGAAGACCTGTCAAAAAAAAGTATAGAAATTTTATTAGATATAGTATTTAATCCACTAATTGAGAATGGTGGATTTAAAGCTGAATATGTAGAGGGCGAAAAAAATAATATAAAACAAATAATAGAATCTAAAATAGATAATAAAGGACAATATGCATATGACAAATGTATAGAAGAAACATTTAATGGGAAACCATATGGATTATACAAATATGGATATATAGAGGATTTAGAGAAAATAACGCCACAGAATTTATATGAATACTACAAAAAGATGATATCAGAATGCAAGATAGATATATTTTGCTCTGGAATAACGGAAAACATAGAAAAAGATATAAAAGAAAATAAAAATATACAAAAGGTAAATGAGAGAAAACCTAATTGCATAATTGGAACAACTGTAGAATTACCTGTGCAAGAAACCAAAACTGTTCAAGAAAGTATGCAAGTGTCACAAGGAAAGCTAGTTATAAGCTTAGATGTGGATAGTAAAATAGAAAATTTAAGCTATGTAGCTTCTGTTTATAATGCAATTTTAGGAGGAGGAGCTAACTCAAGGCTATTCCAAAATGTTAGGGAAAAAGAAAGTCTGGCATACACTGCAGGTTCAAGCTACTTAAAACCAAAAAATATGATATTTATTAGATGTGGAATAGAAATACAAAATTATAATAAAGCATTAGAAACCGTAAAAGTTCAGTTAGACGATTTAAAAAATGGAAAGATAGAAGAAGAAGATATAGAAAATGCAAAAAAATTAATAATAGCCTCTGTTAAAAGCATAACATCAGAACAAGATACAGAAATAACGTATTACTATGGGCAAGAATTGGCAGGAACACTTATAGAGATATCAGATTATGAAAATAAAGTTAATGCAGTAACAAAGGAACAAATACAAGAAATTGCAAACAGTGTAAGCATAAATACAATATATTTTCTTAAAGATTAAAAGAGCTTGTTTATAAAAAACAAGAAAGGAATGAGAACAAGAATGAAGATTATTGAAAGCTTAAGAATTAAAGAAAAAGCCTATGTAGAGACTTTAGAAAATGGGCTAAAAATAATAATAATCCCTAAAAACAATACAAACAAAAAATATATAATATGGGGAACACATTTTGGATCAATAGACAATCATTTTATAATGCCAAAAACAGGAGAAGAAGTATATATTCCAGATGGTGTTGCACACTTTTTAGAACATAAAATGTTTGAACAAGAAAACGGAAAAAACAGTTTAGATGTTTTAATGGCATTAGGATTAGATGCAAATGCATATACAACAAATGACCACACAGCATATTTATTTGAATGTACTGATAATTTTTATCAGGGATTAGATGAACTTATGAATTATTTGCAAAATCCGTATTTTACAGACGAAAATGTCGAAAAAGAAAAAGGTATAATAGGGCAAGAAATAAAAATGTATGAAGATGATCCAAGCTGGCAATTATATATGAATGCATTAGATTGTATGTATAAAAATAACCCTATAAAAATAGATATAGCTGGAACTATAGAATCAATATCTAAAATAACACCAGATGTATTATACAAATGCTATAATACATTTTACAATCCTGCAAACATGACTATGGTGGTATGCGGAGATTTTGAACCAGAAAAAATATTAGATGAAATAAAGAAGCGACTTATAAAAAAGGAAAATCAAGGGGAAATAAAAAGAATATATCCTCAAAAAGAAAAAGAAATAAATATGCCATATAAAGAAAGCAAAATGGAAGTTAGCATGCCAGCGTTTATAGTAGGATACAAAGATGTGCAAGGAGAAGAATACAATCCAAGAATTGCAGTAAAAAAACATATTGCAATAGAAATATTGCTAAATATGATAATAGGAAAAAGTTCAAATTTATATAAAGAGTTATATGAAAAAGGTATTATTTTATCAGAACCAGGTTTAGACTATGAATTTACGGACCAGTATGCACATATACTAATATCTGGACAATCAAACAATCCACAAGAGATACAAAAAAGAATAAAGGAAACAGTAAAAACATTTAGAGAGAATGGATTAAATGAACAGCATTTTGACAGAATTAGAAAAAAAGTATATGGAGATTATGCTATAGAGTATAATAGTGTAGGCAATATAGCTAGAATGTTCTTAGCAGATAATATGAAAGGAATAAATAGCTTTGACTATATAGATGACTATAAAACGGTAACAAAACAATATGTAGAGGAAATTTTAAAAGATATATTCAAAGAAGAAAATATGGTATTGTCAATTGTTAAATAATATATTAAAATAGGAATATAAAATAACTTTATAAGTTATTTTGTAAAACAATAGAAGAAAAGGATGAAAAGAGAGAATGAACACAGTAGAATTTCCACTATTAAATTTAAAACTAGAATTATCAGAAGTCGCAATAAAAATATTTGGCTTAGGAATAAAATGGTATGCTATAATAATAGTCTTTTGTATTATTATGGCATTGGTTTGGTGTAAATTCAGGTCGGAAAAATACAACATAGATTTTGACGAAATATTAAGTTTATTTATTATATTAATTCCAACTGTAATTATTTGTGCAAGATTGTATTATGTACTATGTAATTTGAACTATTATTTGAGTAATCCAATCCAGATAATAAATATTAGAGGTGGAGGGCTTGCTATTTATGGCGGAATAATAGGCGGAATAATAGCATGCTACATATTTTGTAAAAAGAAAAATATAAATATACTTAATTTATTAGACTGCATAGCACCAATATTAGCACTTTCACAAGGAATTGGAAGATGGGGCAACTTTATAAATGTAGAGGCTTATGGTACTGAAACAAATTTACCATGGAAAATGGGAATAATAGAGGACGGAGTAAAAAAATTTGTACATCCAACATTTTTGTATGAATCATTAGGAACTATAATTATATTTGTAATATTGGCAGTTTTACAAGACAAAAGGAAATTTGAAGGTCAAATAGCATATATGTATTTAGCATTATATTCTCTATTAAGATTTTTTATAGAAGGAATAAGGGCAGATAGTTTAATGGCATTTAATATAAGAATTTCACAAATATTGTCACTTATAATTTTTGTATTATCTATTGGAATTATAGTACAAAATATAATAAGAGAAAAACAAACGTCGAAAAAAGACGAATAATGTTGAAAAAAATCACTCGAAAAACCGGCTAAAAGCCTAAAAATCAACAAAAATGGTTGACTTAAATGTAAAAATATGGTATTTTAGATATATACAAAAGAAAAAACATAAAAAAAGGAGAGTGATTGTATGTTAAATGAAGAAATTTGTAAACTAAGGGATGAACTAAATAACAGCATTACATCCGGGAAAGATTATAATGAGATATACGAGATAAGTACAGAGCTAGATAGACTAATAGCTATGTACTATAGAAAAAGCATAAAAGATGGGACTAAAAGAAAAAGAAGAACAAGGGAAAAATTGTTTAGTATTGTAATAGCATAAAATAAATTAGGAAGGAAGTTAAAAAAACTTCCTTTTTTCAGGATTATGCGCAAAATAATTAACAAAAAAGTTTACATTAAAAAGTACATGTGTTATAATTTCAGATAATAAGAGGTGAAAAAATGAATCAAATTCTTTACGTAGGCGAAAATAAAGGAAATGGACCAATAGCAATAAAAAGCATTGTGAAATTTTTTGCAATAGTAATAATAGCATTTGGAATTATCTTAATAGGAAAAGGTTCATATGCAATATATAAAAATATAGAAATTAACAGTGGAGATAATATACCAGTAGTATATATGAATAGGGTTAACAATACGGTTGTAATAAAAGCTGAAGATAACATAGAAATATCAAAATTAATATACAGTTGGAATAAGGGAGAAGAAACTATATTACTTCCAAACAGCAAGAAGGTAGAAGAAGTAGTATTACTTCCAAATGAAAATAGTGTGTTGAATGTTACTATAGTTGATACAAAAGGTAAAGAAACAAAATTTATGCAAGAATGGAATATCGAAGGAACAGATATAAGAAAACCAGAAATAGAAATAACAACAGATGAAGATATTAGAAAAATAACAATTATTGCAAGAGATGAAACAGAAATAAATTATCTAATATATAAATGGAATGAAGAAGAAGAAATAAAAATTAATGCAACAGAAAATGACAAATTGAAAATTCAAGAAACAATAGATATGATATTAGGGGAGAATAAGCTAACAGTTAAAGCAGTAGATAAAAATGGAAATACAGAAACATTAGAAAAAACGATAATAATTTCATCTAAGCCTGTTATAGCTATAAAGCAAAGCAATGGCAAACTAGCAGTTACAATAAATGATGAAGTTGGAATAAAAAAGGTAACATTAAATATTAACGGCCAAACATATGGAGGAAATTACTCAGGAAAGAAACAATTAAAATTAAATGTGCCATTAAAAAAAGGCAATAATACAATAAGCATAACAGCAATAAATGAATCAGATTTAGAGCAAAAAGTAGTAAGAGAATTTACGTATAAACAATAGAAAAGAGGGAGAAAAATGATACAAGAAGTCTATTTAATAGATAACGAAGATGATATAAAAAACAAATTAGAAGTAATGTTTGAAAATGAAAGTGACTATAAATTTAAGAAAGCTAATACAAATGAAATAGACACAGTATTAAGAAATATTCCCGCGTTAATAATAATTAATGAAGACAATATTGAAGATGACATAACAAAAATATGTAACAACATTAGAAATAATGAGGATAACAGTATAACTCCAATAATTGTAATATCATCAAATAGAGACAAGAGTCATAGGATAGAAATACTAAAGGCGTGTGTGGAACATTATATAATAGCACCAATAGATGAAGAATATTTATATTATACAATAAAAAATGTAATTAGACTTTTATACATAAATAGAAGAGTAAGTCCATTAACAGGACTACCAGGAAATGTGCAAATACAGGCAGAAATGAAAAAACGTTTATTAAACAAGGAAAACTTTTCTATGATATATTTCGATTTAGATAACTTTAAGGCATATAATGACATTTATGGTTTTTTAAATGGAGACGAAATAATAAAATTCACAGCAAGAACTATAATAAAGAATATACATATGTCAACAAATGAAGAAAAATTTGTTGGACATATAGGCGGTGATGATTTTGTAGCAATAGTAGGAGGCATGGAATGCGAACAAATATGCCAAAACATAGTAGCAGAATTTGACAGAGAAGTAGTCAAATATTTTACACCAGAGGACGTAGAAAAAGGATATTTGGAAGTGCCAAATAGAAAAGGAATAATAGAACAATATCCAATAACAACAATTTCTGTAAGTGCAGTAGTAGTTGACGCAGGAAGATTCCATAATGCACTAGAAATAGGAGAAGTAGCAGCACAAGTAAAACATTTAGCAAAAATAACACCGGGAAGCACATATGTAATAGATAGAAGAAAAAAATGAAAGAAAAATGATAGTAACTTCATTTTTGTCACATTCTTTTAAATTATATTTTTTCTTTAATTGTTCAAATAGCTCGTTTGAAACACATAAATCAAGATCTCCAACTATTTCTCTTAATCCATATAGCAACATAGATCCACTAGATAAAATATAATATTCTGTTTTGGGCAATTCTAAGGAGTTTAGCAAATTTAATAGTTCCTCTTTATTCATTTTTAAATTTCTCCTCACATAAAATTACCATTAATATAGCAAAGTATAATAAAAATAGTCAATATTGCATTCACATATAAATAGCTGAAACATAAGTATTTGTAAAATCTAACGCGAATGGTAATATAAAATAAAATTGCCTCATATATATTAGGTGAGGTGATTTAATGATAATTTTAAGTAAAAAAAGGATATATATTATGCTAAGTATGGTTATGGTAGCTGTACTTGCATTTTCTTTTAAGGTGGCAGACAGTGAAAAAACTGTGCAAACTATGTCACTACCTGTTTCAAACAAAGTTATTGTATTAGATGCTCGGCCATGGAATACCAGATGAGGGGGGTAGCTTACTGCATTAAACAAAAAATATTAAGTAACTATTCCTTTATAAAAAAGTTGCAAATGTAAAAGTTTGCATTTTTTTTAATTTTAAATAAATAAATTAATATAAAAAAGGCTCAACAATAAAAACAAATGTTTATACAATATAACAATGGACAAAAGAGAAATTAAGCTATTTGCTATGAATATTAAATTTATATGACATTGAAAAAATATATTGACAAATTATGATTAAAAAGATATTATGTAATGGAAAGATAGGTGAAAAAAGGATATGTATGATAAAAATGAAAGATTAAATAAGATAAGAAATAGTCTTAAATTAATAGGATATACAGAAGAGTATCAAGAAGAAAATTATCCTTTTACATCTGGAAATTTAGCATTAAAAGCTGATATTATAACTTTTAGTGATGATACTATACATGACATTTCAACATCTAATATTTCTGTAATTTTAGAAGAAAATGAAACAGCATATGATAAGGTTGGCATCTCAATGGGGACTCCTATTATTATAAAAGCAAGCACTAATAATGTTGAAATAAAAACACTAAAAAATCAAGAACAAGATAAAATTATTACTTTAAAATATGAAGATATTGATTCTTATTTTGCAAAAAGTAGAATAGATTTTGATTTAATTAATGAATATAAAAATGAAAGAAATCCAAAACAATTGTCTTTATTTGAGACATCTGTCGATGTTAATAGCAAAATAATAGAAAAAGAATTTACAAACTTGCTAAAAAAAGGTAAGCAATTATTAAAACAAATTGAGAAAGAAACAGAAGAAGACTATAAAAATTTAGTTTCAATTTGTATGAATATAATTACAGCAGTAATAATAGAGCATAAGATAAATTTTAAAGATGTAAGTCATAATATAATTAAAATGTTAGAAAAATACGAAAATGAATATCATGATTACTTTAAAAAAGATATGATATATAAATATGGACAAGAATTTATAATTGATTTATATAAAGAATTAGATGATGATATTTCATATAGAAATATAAATAGTAACATATTAAGCGCATTTTACGAAGATAGTTTATTTACAGATGACAAAAATGCAATAAAAGAAATAAAAAAAGAATTAGGAAATTATTATACACCGAGAATTTTAGCAGAAGATATGATAAATGCGATACCAGTAGAATTAATACCAGAGGAAGAAAGATTTATTTTAGATGGAACGTGTGGTTGTGGAAGCTTATTGCATCAGGCATATTATAGACTTAAAAAATTATTACCAAAGAAAATAGACAATAAACAAAAACATAATTATTTAACAAAAATGATAGAAGGTATAGATATTGATATATTTGCAAAAGAACTTACAAAATTATCATTTCTTTTAATAAGTTTACCATTTGGAAATGGGTGGAAAATTATTGCAAATGATATGTTAAAAATCAATGACTTTAAAACAAGACCTAATATAATTATAGCTAATCCACCTTTTGGAGCAGATTCACACAAACCTCAAAAGGCAATAGAATTTTTTGATGCCTACATAAATATATTAAATGATAATGGATATATGGCTATTGTATTACCACAATCTATTCTAACTATAAAAGCTGCAAGTAATCTTAGAAAAAGGATTCTAAAAGAATTTAATATATTAGAGATATGGACTTTGCCAGGAGGAATTTTCAAAAATAATTGTCCAACAATAGTAATGATTTTGCATAAAACTAATAAAAATAAAAAAGGAATTGTAATTATAAAGACAGTCTCAAGAGAAAATAAAGAGGACTATTTATTAAAACATATATATACAGATGAATATATAATAGCAGATTATGAAAAATGGAGTCAAAATGAAGAGTGTAAATATGAAATCTCTCCTTTATATAACATTTGTAATAAGATGGAAAGTAATATAAAGTTGGAAGAATGTGCTAATATATTTGATGGTATTATATTAGATATAGAAAAAAATAAAGACAAAATATCAGAGATAAGTAAAGATAATTTTGTACCATTTGTTTCTAATGCGAAAAATATGAAAGCATATAAGCAAATAAGTGAAATTTCATATTTAAAATATGATGAAAAAATAAAATATGAAGGAGAAACTAGACTTAGATTTCAATCTAAAACGTTATTTGAAAAATCAAAAGTTTTAGTAAAAAGGTCTAGTACAGCTGAAGATATACATTGTTTAGTAGCTAACATAGATAGAAAAGGGTTATTTGTTAAGAACTCTTTTTGCTCAGTAGTGCCTAAAGACGAAGAAGAAATATCATTAGAAGAGATAGTAGCTTTATTAAATAGTAATATAATAAATGCTTATGCAAGAATGAAGGATAAAAAAAGAACCTTAGATATAAAAACAATTAAACAAATTCCAGTTCCTAAATTCACTAAAAATGAAAAAAAACAAATTATACAAATAGTTCATAGCTTAGAAAAAGAAAATAATGATTATCAAAAAATAGAAAGATTAAACAATATTATAAATAATGCTTTTAAATTAAATGATGAAGAAAAAAGAATTTTAGAAAAATATTGGAAAAATGAATCAAAAGTAGATTCAAATAATATGGACATAAAAGATAAATGGACATTAATGGGAAATGTAAAAAAAGTGAATAACAAAAATTTAGAAATAGAAGTAGAATTTTATTCTTTAGATTTAATAAAAATAATTAAAATACAAGGATATATGCCAGGTTGGTTATTAGAGGAAGAAACAGAATTTTTATGCACTATATCTAATGAAGATATGGTGAATATAAAAGAAAAAGAAATACATCTATATGATATTACACCTATTAATTATTCATATATGTCATTGGAAGAGTTATATGCAGAACATGATAAAATTATGACAAAGGAGGCAGAAAATGAACAATAAATTGCCTCTAAAAATAATATTTCTAAATGTGCAACATGGAGATGGAATAATAGTTTTATTACCCCACGAGGAAGAATATGAAAAAGCAATGATAATTGATTGTAATGATGGGATAAAAGCATACAATGTTCTAAAGGATTATAATATAAAATTCATAGAATCTGTTGTAATAACTCATTTTCATAGTGACCATTATAGGGGATTTGATATTTTATTAAATAAATTAAAAGAAGAAAAAATAAAGACAAAAAATATATTTTATTATCTGGATAGAATACAAAGGGAAGGCAAAGAAGAAAAAACTTATAAAAGCTTTTTAACAAAAATACTTCAAATGGTACATAATACTGGTCTTATTTCTAATTCCAATGTTATTGATGGAAATAAAAAAGAAAAAAGCATATATAAAGATAGAGATTTAGAAATAAATTTAATTTATCCAAGAAACATAGATATAACTGGAGAAAGTCAAATAAATAATTATTCTGGAGTAATAGAAATAAAGTATAAAGAGAATAAAATGTTATTAACAGGAGATTTAGAAGAAGGTGGTTGGTATAAACTGTATAAGTATATAAATCAATATCAAAATCAGGATTGTTTAAATGCAGACATATTAAAAATGCCACATCATGGAGCATTTTATGAAGGACAGGATAAAGGAACATTAGGCACAAATGAAATATTAGAATTTGTTAAGCCAGATTATGCTATTATTTCAACTGCTGAAAATAGAAGATATCAACATCCAAATATAAAGACTATTAGGGAATTAAGAAATAAAGATATAAAAATATTGTGCACGAATTTGACTAGTGTTTGTAAAAATGATTGTGAATGCTTTGGGGATATAGTTATTGATATTGATGATAATATCATAGTAAAAGATTATGATATTAAAGCACAGAGTTTATATTGTGTGATGAATTTTTAAAAGTGAAAAATTAGATTAAGGACTAAGTGTAATTACTTAGTCTTTTTTGAGTGGAGGAGATGAGTAAAATAAAATGAACAAATCAGATTTAAAAGGATTATGGATGCCATCAGAAAGATTGATAAATAATAAATTATCTGATAAAGAAAAAATAATATTATCTATGATTATATATTTAAGTAAAGATAAAGGATATTGCTTTGCAACTAATAATTATTTTTCTGATATTTTAAATGTGACAGTTGTAAGTATATCAAGAATAATAAATTCTTTAAAGAAAAAGAACTATATAAAAATAAATATGAATTATAAATCAAACTCAAAAGAAATAGAAAATAGACAGATAATACCTTCAAATGAAGTTATAAACAGGTATTATCAAAATTGTGAATACACCGTTAACAAAAATGATAAAACGGATTATCAAAATTGTAAAATACCTATTAACACAAATGATAAAGATATAAAAAGAAATATAAAAAATAAAAAGTATATAGTCAGAGAATATTCAGAAGAATTTTTGACTGGACTATATGCAAATTTAGATACAAACTTGTTGTAACAAGTTTATTTTTTTGACTTTATTTTAGGCAAGCTTCCAATTTGTAATACAAATGGACTTGAAAATAGAGATTAGCGATGAAGAATTGGGAGTACCCAAACCCCATAAAAGGAAAGGATAGGTTAATTATGGTAGAGAAAAAACAAAATAAAAATAGACATTTTAATTTTAGAGTAAATGAAAAAGAGTATAACAAAATAAAGAGTCAAATAGAAAAGTCAAAATTAAATACTAGCGAATATTTATTAAGAACTGCAATGGATAAAGATATTATAGTTGTAGATGGATTAGAAGAAATAATAATGCAATTAAGAAAAATAGGAAATAACATAAATCAATTAACTAAATTATGCAATCAAGGAAGAATAACGAATATAAACTTAGAAGATGTAAAAAAGGAGGTGAAGTCAATTTGGCAATTATTAAATTTACTAATTCAAAAGCAGAACTAAAAACAATAATAGGTTATGTTACAAGGACAGATAAAACAAAAGCAAATTTAATAATAGGAAAAGATTGTATTGCTAATAGTTGTTTGGAAGAAATGAAAACAGTTAAAGAATTTTATAATAAAAATGATGGAAGGCAATATATACATATTGTTCAATCATTTAGTCCAAAAGATGATTTAGATTATCAAAAAGTACATGAAATAGGGATTAAACTTGCAAATTATTTTAAAGGTTTCCAAGTATTAGTTGCAACACATACTGATAGAGAGCATATACATAATCATTTAATTATAAATTCTGTTAATTTTAAAAATGGAAAGAAATTTAATCAATCAAAAAATGATATGCAGAAAGTAAAAGATTATTCTGATAAACTCTGTAAAGAAGCGGGACTAGAAATAATAGAAAAGAAAAAGTATCAAGGAATATATAATAAAAATGAATATCAAGTAGCATTAAAAGGACAAAGTTGGAAAATGAAATTAGCAAATGCCATTGATTATTCATTAGAAAGAAGTAAAAATAAAACTGAATTTTTTAAAAATATGAATAAATTAGGATATCAAGTTTTATGGACTAAAAAGAGAAAATATATAACTTATACAATACCTGAGGGAATGAAGTGTAGAGATAATAAATTAAATGATAAAAAATATTTAAAGGAGGAGATGGAAAATGCCATCAATGGAAGAATTAAAGAAGAAAAATCAAATAGATATACCAGAAGAACAAGAGCTAATACAAACACCAATAATAATGAAATACATGTTATTAGATCCAGATATAGTAACAGAAATGATAATTTGGAACAAACAATTTACAGAAGATATAAACGAAATAAGGACAACTTTGAAAAAGGAGAAACAAGAAATGCAGAACATTATGAACGATTTACAAGAAAAATTGATAGAGAATGTAGAAAAAATTATTATAGACAAGATGAACGAATTTATACACCAAGAAGAGAAATACAACGAGAAAAATATTGCTTTCAAAATAAAGACAATTTTTATAGCAATAATTATATGGCTTATAGCAGGTTGGATAATAACTCTATTACATTAATAGCAATTGATATATTAGCGAATATGGCTAGACCTAATAATATAAAGCATCCAAGAAAAATTAAAGGTTGGAAAAAGAATTTATCAAAACAAGCTATAAAAGAATGGTATTTGAAGAATAAAAATTCTAGTAGTTTTAATTGGTTTGAAGAAGAAGAGGAAATATAAAGAAATTAATTATAATAAATGGTATATAAATGTTATAATATGTTATTAAAAATAAAGAATTTTCAGAAATAAATAGATATTTTTATACAAAACGGTAAAAAAGCAAAAATTCAATAAAAAAATGACAAACTTATAAAAATATCTTTACAAATCAATCAAAAAATGGTATAATTTGGATATTATGGTGAAAGGAGTAAAAGATATGGAACAATTGGCAATTAAAAAAATTAATAAAATTGTATATTGTTTATTCTTTTATTGCGCCTTTTAAAGAGCAAAGTAATTTAGCACTTTGTTCTTTTTTTATACCAAAAAATGAAAGGAAGGAGAAAAAATGCAGAAAAACTATTATTTTACTTCAGAAAGTGTAACCGAAGGACATCCAGACAAATTATGCGATTTCATATCAGACTCTTTGTTAGATGAGTATTTAAAACAAGAGCCAAATTCAAGAGTTGCCATTGAAACATTTGCTACAAAGAATAAAGTAGTTGTTTCTGGAGAAGTAACAAGTAAAGCTGAAGTTAATATTGAATTGGTTGTAAGAAATGCAATTAAAGAAATTGGATATGGAAACGAACAACTTGATATTAACCCAGACATATGTGAAGTAGATATTGAAATTGTTAGACAAAGCCCTGATATTGCATTAGGTGTAGATGAAGGTGGAGCAGGAGACCAAGGGATAATGTTCGGTTTTGCTACCAATGAAACAGATAATTATATGCCTTTTGCAATAAATATGGCACATAAGTTATCAAAAAGACTAACAGAAGTAAGAAAGACAAAAGAATTAGAATACCTAAGACCTGATGGAAAGACACAAGTAACGGTAGAATATGAAAACGATATACCCAAGAGAATAGAAACTATTTTGATATCTAATCAATATGAAAAAGATACAGATATTAAAAAAATGAGAAACGATATAATAGAAAAAATAGTTAAAAAAGTTATACCACATGAATATATTGATAAGGATACAAAAATATATGTTAATCCAACAGGTAGATTTATAATAGGAGGACCTTTAGGTGATACAGGGTTAACAGGAAGAAAAATAATAGTAGATACTTATGGGGGATATGCAAGACATGGAGGAGGAGCTTTTTCAGGAAAAGATGCTAGTAAAGTAGACAGAAGTGCTGCTTACATGATGAGGCATATTGCAAAAAATATAGTTGCAAATAAATATGCAGATAAATGTGAATTACAAGTTTCATATGCTATTGGAATGAAAGAGCCAATGTCAATTTATATAAATACTTTTGGAACTAATAAAGTACCAGAATCTGAAATTATTGATATCGTAAAGAAAAAGTTTGATTTAACACCACAGGGAATTATTAAATATTTAGAATTACAAAAACCAATTTATAAAAAAACAACAAATTATGGACATTTTGGAAAAGAAGATTTAAGTTGGGAAAAAATAGTTAAAATATAAATCTATATAGGGGGAAATAATGAAGAATATTGATGTTATAGGTATTGTTGCATTAGCATTCTTTTTGGAAAAGACAGAAAACTACAAAAAAGCATTAGAATTTTTTGAAAAACAAAAAATCCAAACAATAGAATCTAAAAATATAGATAAAAAATATTATAATACAACCGCACCGGTTGAAGAAAGAATTAAAGATTTGGAAGAAAAATTTTTGAATAGCAAGATAGATATGATTGTTTCTTTAGATGGTGGATGTACTGTAATTGAAATGATAGATAAAGTTGATTATGATATGATAAATAAAAATAAGAAAATATTTACAGGATTTAGTGATTTAACACATTTGCAAATAGCAATGTACACCAAATCGAAATTACCATCTTTATATGGAATGGATATTATTAACGGATTTGGAAATAATAACGAATTTACTCAAAAAAATATAAATAGTTTCTTTAATATTATTAATAATAAGGAAGAAAAAATAGAAAATTATGATAAAGTAAAGGTTCTGAAAGAAGGAAATGCTACAGGTACATTAGTAGGTGGATGGTTAACAGCTATTGCAGATCTAATCGAAACAGAATATTGGCCAGACGATGAAAATGTAATACTATTTTTTGAAGAAGTAGAATGTGAACCTCATTTGATAAACATTAATTTGCAAAGAATTAAACTATCTAAAAAAATGAAAAATATTAAGGGAATAGTTATAGGTGATTTTACAGATTGTGAAGAAAAAGAATATTGGGATTGTATTCCAACTATTGAAGATATAATATTAAATACTTTTAAAGAATATAATATACCCATAATTAGTAATATGTCATTTGGACATGGAGATAAACATTTGACTATTCCAATAGGTATAAAAGCAGAAATAAATTCCGAATGGAATTATATAAAATTATTAGAAAAATTTAAATTAGGAGGAAAATAAAATGGAAGAATTTGAAATGAAAGATATTGGATTTAAGGAAATCGCAGAATATGGAATAATATTAGAAAGTTATAGGATATTAGAATATTTTATAGAACAAGGAATTGAATTTAAAACAGTTTCATCATATCATTTAGATTATGACTGGTATTTATATAAGAAAAATGGCGTAAAGATAGCTGTAGCAGTATCACAAGGTGCACCAATGGCAGTAGATTTGGCAGAAAGATATAAATCAAGTGGAATAAAGTATATAACTAGAATAGGAACAACAGGAGCTTTAGATAAAGCTTTAAGATTAGGAGAAATAGCATTACCAATAGCATCTGTAAAAGATGAAGGAACAAGTAATTTCTATATCGAAAGTAACGCTCCAGCAGTTGCTGATTTAGAATTATTTAAAAAATTAGAAGATAAGTTAAAAAAGAATGGCGAAAAAGTAAATATTGGTATATCTTGGTCAACAGATGGTCGTTGGAAAGAAACTGATGAAATGGTAAGAAAATATGTTTCTTCAGGAGCTATTTTCGCAGATATGGAATCAAGTGCATTATTTGCTTTTGGTTTAAATAGAAGAGTAAAAGTAGCATCATTATCAATATTATCTGATGAAATACAAGAAGATGAAGGTGATGCACCAAAAGGATTATCAGATAAAGATATTTGGTTTGATAAAGTATTACCAAAGATGTTAGTAGCTTTTAATAATATAGTTGAAGTTTATGAAGATATAGACCAAAATAAAGGATAGGAGAAAGAATATGAAAATTTTATTGATAGATCCATTTTATAATAATGGTGTAGTTCCTCCAAATTATTCTTTAGGGGAAATAGAAAAATATATAGTTGATACAAATGTTGAAATTGAAGTTATTGATTTTGTACATAAAAATAAAATAGAAAATTTAGATGAATTTAAAAAACTAGAAAATGATTTTATAAACAAGATTGTAGAAAAAGTAAAAAAAGAAACTAATGCTATAATTTACATTACTACAAGCTATGGAATACCATTAAAACAAAAACCGGTTTATCCAAGAGTTAAAAAAATATTAAAAGAAATTAGAGAAAATAACAGTATGATTCCAGTCTATGTAGGGGGTGCTACTGTCAATTATGCTCAAAAGGAATTGGGAATCAACTTACAAGATTATGAAGAAAATGTGACAGATATTATATATGGAGACGAAATAAAATTTGTAGATATTTTAAGTGAAAAATATGGAATAGAAACAAAGGATATAGGGATTATAAAATGGAATAATTGGAATTGGGAAAAATATCCTAAGCATATTTCTTTATTATCTGCAAAAGGTTGCCCAAGTGCTTGTAATTTTTGTTTTGAAAATAAAATATTTGATAATAAATACATTAGAAATAATATAGATTTATTAATAGAAAATATTAAATATCTTGTGAAAGAAAAAGGAATAACAAATTTTGCAATAGAAGATTCTTCGTTTTTATTTAATATAGATTTTGAATATTTTTGTGACAAAATAATAAAAGATAATATAAACATCAATTGGACTTGTTATGCTAAAGTGTTTCAAATAAATAAATATCATAATTTACTTGAGAAGATGAAGAATGCAGGATGTACTAGTATAATTATAGGAATTGAAACAACAAATAATGAAGACTTAGAAAAATTGCAAAAAGGAATAACTAATGATGAAATAAATAAAATGATTGGTTATATGAATGAAGTTGAAATTGGGATACAAGGATGCTTTATGGTTGGCATGCCAAATAGTTCAAGAGAGCATATAATTCAAAGTGTTAAATATGCAAAACAATTAGACTTATTCTTATATAGATGGCATATATTCCAATTACCTCTTATAGAAATTCATAATACTGTGGATAAAACTGTTAAACCAGAAGATTATTTTACAATGCAATTAAATGTACCAGATAATTGTTTAGATGAAGTATTAAGTAATATTAATAAACCTATATTACTATTAAATGAAGAACATTTCTTGATTAGAGGATTAAGGTATATAGATGAAGAAAATGCAGCATTTGGTAATATTTCTAATTCAATAGTAACATATAAAGAATTATTTAAAATATTAAAAGATAATATAAATTTAGATGCTATTTTTGATGAAGAGGAAATGTATAATAAGATTGGTAAGGAGAAATAATAATGAATTATAGAGAGAAAATGGAACACTTTTTAGTTGACAAATTCAACGGAAGAATAAAACCATTAGAAATAGAAGACTTTGAAACTATAAACAAACATAAAGATAATACTTTTGGATTTAGTTTTGCTGGACTAATGTTATATTGTAATGGTATGAATGAAAAAGCAATAAGTCATTATGCACCAATGGGATTATTATATAATGATGGCGAAAATATAATGGGAATAGGAATATTTAAAAAAGGTGTTGCTGAAAAAAATATATATGTACATATAGTTGCACCAAGAGGAAAAGACTGGATGAAATGTATTGATGAGATTGAAGGAAATCTAAAAGAATATAGTGAAGAAAAAACTTATGCGATAATAGTTAGACATATAAAGGACAATGAATATAATGAGTTAATAGAAGCTGGATATCAAAATATTGAAATTGACCCATGGGATATTCAAGCTCCGCAAGAAGATGAAACATATAATAATAGATTGGTGGAATTATCAAAAATAGTTAAAAATGAAGGAAATGACATAGTTGTAGAATCTTTAACAAATGAAGAAGCTAAAAATTACAAAAAGAAAACAAGATTAGCATATAATAGATTTAGAAACTTTTTAAGCTATAATAATGCAGAATTAGTGTATGAAAAATATACACCTCAATATATTGATGTCGCTAAATCTATCGTAGAAAGTCATTTTGCATCATTAAAAAATAGAGTGGGGTCTACACCGCAAGATTACTATAACTTAATAGAAAAATCTTTTTACGAAGAAAATAAAGTGTATGCGTATATAGGTTTTTTAAAAATACAAAATGAAAAAATTCCAGTATCTTTATTTATAGGTGAAGTTATAGGAGAAAAAAATGTTGCCCTTTATGCAACTTTCGCAACTAGAAATATAGAGCTAAAAGATGATGTTAATACTATTGGTTTTTCTGCCATATCGCAATATTGCTATGTTAGAATTTTCTCGATGTTACAGAAAGAAGGAATTAAATTTGCAGATTTAGGTGGTTCAGAATTAGATGAATTAAATACATTTAAAAAACAGTTGGGAGCTGTGTTAATAGATACATATTGGGCAATAAAAATATGTTGACAAATCCAAAAAAATGAGCTAAAATATAAGTAGTTCATTTTTGTACCTGTAGTTTAACTGGATAGAGCAATCGATTTTCTTATCGAAAGATGGGGGTTCGAATCCTTCTGGGTACGCCAAATATACTTAATCCGAAGAAAAATTCTAATAATTAGAACTTTTCTTCGGATTTTTTTATTGGAGGATATCATAATGATTTCAAAGCAAGAATTAATAGAAATAATAAATAGTTTAAAAATAAAATTCAATCCAGATATATTGGACAAACTTACTAAACGAGTTGAGAAAATGACAAATTCTGAATATTTAGAAATTTTAACAAAAGAAAATATAAAAACAAGTAGTGATGCAGAGAAACGAATTGAAAATATGGTGCTAACTATGGAAAAAACTAGATTACAAAGACAAGAAGGGGAATATGAAGAACGCATAACTCAAGATGATATATTAAATGATATTTTTCAAAGAGCGAGAAAATTAAATAATAGAAATGTAAAAGAAATAGGTTATTTTGTATATCATGAATTATGTTTGCATTTTAAGGAAAATACGGAAAGTTTCTTTGAAGAAAGAAGAAAAAGAGTAGCTCACTATGATGATTTATTATCAGATGATTATAGTGGTATATGTAAAAATATGGCTGAAGTATATGCTGATATAATGCGAATGTTAGGACATGAAGTTAAATTAGTAGTAAGAGATCCAATCATATCAGAGTTTCCACATGTTGATGCTATATTATTTGATAACTTTAATGAAGAAAGATATTTTATGAACTTAATTGGCGATATATATAGAATTAGATCTAAAAGAATAAGTAAATTTTTTGGAGAACTACCAGATGCTGGATATAGAATGAGAATAGAAGAAATTTATGGGGAATTAACTTCGATTTGTGAAGATGAAATAAGAAAGATGGATAAGAATTTTGGATTTATGGGAGATGATGAGAAATATACAAATGAAATAGTAGATGAGTTAATTAATTATGAAGTAGATGAAGATTTAACGCTTTTTGAATTAGTGCAAAAATTTATCTCTAGTTCAAATACAGATTTAAAGACTATGGATAACACAGGTTATATAGAAACAACACAACATTTTAGAAATCCAATAGTAAAAATGGCGTTTAAAGGTTTAATTAGTAGAGAAGATTATTTTAATAAGGTTTTTGGGTGTGACTGCGTAAGAGATGAAAATTTAGCACATATGCAATGGTTGCTTATGGTATGGGAAGAAATAAAGAATGAATTTAGATATTTTACATTTGAATCAGGGCAAAATACACTAACAGAAATTAGTAGAGATGAGATATTACAAGAATTGCAAAATGGAAATCTAAGAATATTAAAACCAGTAAAAAGTGATAGAACATTACCTATAGATGAATATGAACAAATTTTATTAAAGTATTTTAGTGTGGATGATAAACAGATAGAAAGTTTACTCCAAATGTATAAAAAACAAGTCGTAATTAATATCTTAAAAACTTTAAATGACAATGGTACAATATTAAGTGATGGAGACATGGAAAAAAGATTGAGTCAAATAAAGACTATGCCATTTGAAGAGTTCAAACAGACCGAAACACAAATCTATAATTTATTAAAACAATTAAGTAAAAGGCAATTTGGAGATACACAGGAAATAGAAACGAGAATAAGCAGAATGAGTAGTGCAATGGATAATAAAAATTTAGAAATTAGTGATACTTATCAAGAACTAGAAATATAAGTAAAATGGGAAGAGAAATTTGCATTTTTCTTCCCACTTTTTAAGTCTAAATTTGGTCTAAAACTTCTATTCCAAGAATTCCAAGACCATTCTTTATTACTTTGCTGATTGCTTTTACTAAGTACAAACGAGCATTTGTAAGTTCAGGGGTCGCATCATCAATGATTTTGCAATCATGATAGTATTTTCCGAACAATTTTGTAAGAGAATATACATAAGATGCAATTCCATTAACTGAAAGTGTAGCAACAGATTTCGCTACTACATCCTTGAATTCGGTTAACTTTTTAATTAACTCGTATTCCAAAGGATTGTTAAGCAACGAGAAATCTACATTGTCAGAAGGTTGCTTTTTATTAAGCATAGACATAATTCTTGCATAGTTATACTGAATATACAAGCTAGAGTCGCCTTCAAAACTCAATACATTTTCCCAATCGAAAACAACATTTCTATCGCTTGAAGTTTTCAAAATAGCATATTTAACTGAACCATAAGCGATTTTCTTTGCTTTTTCCGTATCAACTTTTCCGTATCTGCTTAACAAGCTGTCTGATACCTTTTGAAGTGATTCTTCCATAAATTCTTCTAAAAGAACAACTTTACCTTGACGAGTAGACATTTTGCCATCCGCCAAAAGTACAAAAGCATAGTGAACTACTTCAGGAGGAACGTACCCTAACATTTTCAATGCAGCAGAAATTTGTAAGAAATAGGTTTTTTGGTCTTCACCTAAAACGACAATATTTCTGTGAGAATCGCTTTGTACTTTATCAATAGTATAAGCAATATCTCTTAAAGGATACAAAGATGTTTTGTCCTGACGAGTAACAACCAAATAAGGATTTTTCAATGGAACATTATATCCATTTTGGTCAATTACTAATCTACCTGTTTCATCTTCAAATAAATTTCCGGTTCTTTGTAAATCTTCAAGAATTTCTTTAATTCTTCCATTTACTACATAGTCAGATTCATAATCAAAATGGTCGTAAGAAATTCCCAATTCATTAAATATTGCTACTTGTCCTTTTAAACAAATATCAACGATATGTTTGAATTTTTTTGCGACTTCAGGATTACCACTTTCCAACTCATGAAGTAAGTCAAAGACCTTTTGTTCAAATTCAGGATGATCTTTTAAATCATTATAAACTTGTACATATAAGGCAAGTAATTCTTCAAATTTTACATCTTTTTTACCTTCAGTAGCTAAAACAAGCATTGCAATTTGTTTGCCGATATCATTAACGAAATAATGTACATCGACATCATAGTCTTCAAATCTAAGCAATCTTGTAATAGCATCACCAATAAGTGCATTTCTTGCTCTCCCGATATGTGGAGAGGCATTAGGATTGATACTGGTATGCTCAATAAAAGCAGTTTTTCTCTCACCTGAATGAGAAGAACCATAATTGGTTGTGGTGTTGATAGTATTCAATGTTTGTGAAAATAAGAACTGTTTTGACAAGAAAACATTGAAATATCCATTTACAGCTACTGTATGATCAACAGAAGGCAATGAAAAGCTATCAACAAGTTTTTGGGCGATGTCTTTCGGAGACATTCTTAAAATTTTAGCAAATGCAAAACAAGGAACTGAGAAATCTCCAAATTCAACATTGCTAGGTGTTTGAACTTCGATAATATCTTTGTCAATATTAAGAAGTTCTGAGACTAAAGTTGCAATTTGCGTTTTCATAAAAAACTCCTTTCTTAAATTTATGGCATTTGTAGTATGCAATCAGTAGTTTTATAAAGAAAAATAATCAAGTATAATAAAAAATGTTTTTCTTATACTGAAAATAATCTATTACCAACGAAATCTACATAAAAAGCATATCATAAAAACGTGGAAAAATCAAGGAAAATTAGCAATAAATGCCATATTAATTAACTATTAAATATTCAAAAATATATTTTTTTAAAATTATAGCATATTAAAGACAAATTTCATAGTAATTTCGAAATAAAAAATAAAAACTTCCACGTCTAGTGAAAGTTTATTATTACTAAAGTTATCTATTTTTTTGCATGTTATATAAATGATTAATAGTTTGTTTTATAAAATCCTTATTATCATCTTTTAATTTTGTATATGCAATTAGCATTTCATGGTCAAATACATCAATAGTATCGTTTAGCTTTTTTGCTTTGATAGATTTGTTAAAAATATAATTAGGAGTAATTTCTAGTATATTGCAAATGTCTATAATAAGAGGAATACTTCCAGATTAGAATTGTTTATTTGTGTCCCATAATGTTCCATCTAAATCAAAAATTAAAGTTCTATTCATTATATTTCCCCTCAACAATTAAATTTATTATTTTGTATTTTCAATCCATTCTTCAAAATCCTTTTTATTAATTTCTTTATTCAAATATTTCTTCTTCATAGCAGCTCCCTCTTTTTTATAATTCTCAAACTTTTCAATTGCTTTTTCAGTACCATAATGAGAAACAGAACTAGCCAAAGAAAGATACCTTTTCCTATACATATCAAGCAACTCATCATCTTTTAATGATTTTTTATAACTTATTTGTTTCCCTAATTGTTTACAGGTCTTATTATCTTTAAAAATATTATTACAATATTTAATATCCCTTAAATTTTCTGGAATAAAATATTTTCCGCAGTTTTTACATTGCTTAATTATATGGTGTTTATCTGATACAAACTCTTTAAATTCAATTGCTAAAATACTTATAATATCAGAACTGCAAAAACAATATGGTATATTATACAAAGGTAAATTATATCCACATAAATAGTATGCACCAAAAGTAAAGTCTAATGATAGATCATTTATTAATCCAGAAATTTCAATAAAATCATTTTCTACATTATAGTTTTGCAAACGACTATAACGCTGTTTTTCATATTCATCATATAATTTTGGATATTTTTTCTTAAATAAATCAAGTCTTTTTGGGGCTAAATTACTTTTTTGCTCAAAATATTCATCCCACTTTTTATCAAATTTTATTTCTTCAGGAGTAGGTGGCATAGATTCATAATCTTCATCAATATCATCTACAATCGATTTATCATAAGGTAAATTCAAATGTTTAAAAAATACATTTTGAACATTAATAAAATGTTCTTCTTCAGAACGCATAAGTTCAAATAAGCCTAAAAAATAATCGTTTTTATTTAATTTAAGACTAATGAAATTAATTCCTGATTTACTCTTTTCAGGATGCTTTTGGTAATACAAAGATGCATAACAATATTTTCTAATAAAATTTCCGAATATCTGCACTTTTAAAGTCTGTATTTAAAAAATTCAAAAGAAATGTTCCAATCGACATAACTTTGCATTTGAATACAGGTTCAGAATAATAAATTTCATCTGATTCATCTGTTTTATCTTTATGAATCATATCTCTATATAATAAAAATTCAGTATTGCTATTTCTATCAAAAGCAATATAAAAATCCATAAACTACACTCCTATCAAACAACCACAAATCAATAAAAAATTTTTTTCTGTTGTATAGTGTTATTTCTGAAATCAAACAATTATAATCGTATTACAAGTTGTTTGACAATATTGTATTACAAAATACCGTAAAAGTCAAAAATAGCACATTGAAAAATATACAAAATATAATTGTCAAAAAGGCACAGCAAATATTTTGTATCATAATTAGTTATAAGACATATAATGAAACTTCTGTCTGGCTAACATGATGTAAAGGGATAGCTTCTTAGAAAAGAAGAGGAGGGCAAATCTCCTATGTGAATGACAATTCACTTATAACTAATGAATAAAAGTAATAAAATTTATAGATTGATAATATGGTGTATAAAGGAGTTGGTGTTGGTGTGAATGATTACATAGAAGAAAAAACCACATATACCATAGATAATCAAGAATATACTGTAATAGCACGAACTAAAAAAGATAATGACACAGAAAAAATATACAACATACTGAGTAGGTATGCTCTTCAAAAATTAAATAACATTAATTAAAAGATAGTAATTATTTTGAAAAATGCTGGATATTATCAAAAATATTTTGTATAATCCATGTTACATAAAGGAATAGTTACTATCGCAAATCATAGGAAAGGGAGAGTAACTATTATGGAAAATACAAAATATAAAGTAGCAGGTTATTTAAGATTATCAAAGGAAGATGGTGATAAAGAAGAAAGTGATAGTATTGTTAGTCAAAAAAGCATTATAGAAAATAAAATAAAAGAGTTAGGAAAAGAATTTGAATTATATGATTTATACATAGATGATGGATATACTGGTTTAAACACAGATAGACCTTCATTCAAAAAAATGATTACAGATATTGAAAATGGTGTCGTTAATACTGTTATAACTAAAGACTTATCAAGACTTTCAAGAAATAGTTTTGAAGCTAACTATTACATAGAAATATATTTTTTAGAAAAAAATATAAGATATATTTCAATTTTGGATAATGTAGATACATATTTAAAAAATTCAAATAATGATATGATACAATTTAAAACTCTAATTAATGACTGGTATAGTAAAGATATTTCGAGAAAAGTAAGAAGCGGTGTATGGGCTAGAAAAGAAAAAGGAATGTATTTAGCAGCAAAAGCACCTTATGGATATAAGAAAAGCAAAGATAATAAAAATAAATTAGAGATAGATAAAGAGCAATCAAGAGTAATAAAGATGATTTTTAATATGTATGATGATGGAACAAAAATTACAGATATTGCTAAGTATTTGAAAGAAAAAAAAATATATTGCCCAGATTATTATGATTTTGGAGGAGCTAAAAACGGAGAGTATAATTGGAGAGATGAGGCTATTAGTAGAATCCTAAAAAACAAAGTTTATATTGGACATACAGAGTATGGTAAAAAGATTAATCTAAGCTATAAATCTAAAAAAGTAAAAATTATACCTAGAGAAGAATGGCAAATTGTAGAAAATACTCATCAGCCAATTATTTCTAAAGAACAATTTGAAAGAGTTCAAACTAAATTAAGTATTCATAAAAAAACAAGACATAGAAAATATGAATGGAAATTAAATGGAATTGTATTTTGCAAAGAATGTGGAACAAAAATGGTAATCAAAGTAGTTCGTAATAAAGATGGAAACATTAAGTCTAAAAAAATATATTGTGGAACAGCAGTAAGAAAGAATAATACAATTGATTGTAACAGAAAGTATAAGTCAATTAACGAGGACATAGTAGATAAAATAGTTATAGCAAATGTAAAAGAAAAGTTAAGCAAAATAAGTAAAAGCGACAAATTGGAAAACTTAATTTTAAATCAGTATAATGAAAATAGTACAAAGGTATATGATGATAATATAAAAATTCTTGAAAAGCAACTTGAGAAAACCGATAAGACAATAACTTCACTATATGAAGATTATAAAAATGATATTATAGAAATTGATGATTATAAAAGATTTTATAAAACAGAAATAGAACGAAGAACAAACATAAAGAATAATCTTAATTCCATTTTAAAAGAAAAGGAAAAAAGACCAATAATAACAAAAGAAAGATTAATATCTATTATGAATGAATTATCTAATATTGAAAACTGGGACAGAGATAAACTATCTGAAATTATTTACAATATAGAGATAGACAAGGATAATCATATTTATATTAATTACAGATATAATGTTTTTGATAAAGTATAGTTATAGAATGGGATAACTATGAAAGAATACAAAGCAGGAATTTATTTAAGATTATCAAAAGAAGATACGAATACGAATAATAGTATAGAGGCACAAAGAAATATTACTTTAAACTATGCTAAAAAACATAATATTAGTGTAATTAATGAATATGTAGATAACGGATATTCAGGGATTTTAGACTCAAGACCAGCTCTAAATAAAATGATAGTAGATATTTTAAGAAAAAAAATAGATATGGTTATTGTTAAAGATTTATCGAGATTAACGAGAGATAAAAATAAAACAGGTTATTATACTGAAGTGTTTTTCCCAGATAATGATGTTAGGCTAATTTCTGTAACAGAATTTATAGATAGTGGCGAAAGATATGAAATTGATGATACTATAATGTTAAGAGGAATAATGAATCAAAGTTATGTAGCAGATATTTCTAAAAAGATAAAATCTGTAAAAACTGATATGAAGAAACAAGGTAAATATGTTGAAAAAAATGTACCATATGGATATAAAAAAGATGCTGAAGATAAGTACAAAGTAGTCATAGATGAAACAGTTTCTGATAATGTGAAATTAATATATGAAATGTATTTGCAAGGCTATTCTCAAGGAGAGATTGCAAAATATTTAACTAAACTGAAAATAGACACCCCTAAAAAATATAAAGGGCAAAATGTAACAATTAATGAATGGAGAAATGATAGCATAAGTAGAATTCTAAAAGATCCATTTTATACAGGAAAAATGATAATAAATAAATTATATACAGACTACAGAACAAAGAAAAAACACAAGACATCAAAAGAAGAATGGATTTTTAAAGAGAATACACATAAAGCCATAATTTCACAAGAACAATTTGATAAGGTCCAAGAAATACTAGAAGAAAAGTTTTATAAACCCAAAAATAAATATGAGTATTTATTAAAAGGATTGGTATATTGTGGACATTGTAAAGCGAGAATGCAATACAAATATAGAACAAGAACTAAAATAAGAAATAAAGTATTAGATAAGCCCCAAAAATGTTGGTACTTTAAATGTAGAACGATTTATAAATTTCCTAGTATATGTGACAAAGGACATACAATTATGGAAAATACATTAAATGAAATAGTATTAAATGCTGTAAAACAAAAATTGAATACAATAAATATTAATATAGCCACAAACAAAATTGCTGATGAATATAGGAAAAATGATATAACTTATAGAGAAATGAAATTACTCAAAAACAATGAAACAAAAATAGATAATGAAATGAAAAAGCTATATAGTAAAAGAGTAGATGAAAAAATTTCAATAGAAGATTTTAAATCGCAATATGATGAACTAAAAAGCGAATTAAAAGAAACTAAAAAATATTTAGAACAATTACAAGAAAAGAATAAAAACAAAATATCAGAAGAAAACTTAAAGAGAATTGTTATGGATTTTAAACAAGGTAAAGAATTCACAAATGAAATATTAAAACAAATAATAAATAGAATTGAAGTATATGAAGATAAGAAAGTTGAGATAGAATTTAATTTTTAAACTAAAGCAATCTAATCTAAATTAGATTTTTAATTAAATATCGAAATGCAGTAAAAAGTACCCAACAGATGAACGGAGCTCAAAGTAGTACAGGGACAACAGAGGCAGAAACTAATTTGAAAATAGCTT
>OIEN01000054.1_pt1 | contig 95003 bp, 132 predicted proteins | sample 1581741 | NCBI WGS metagenome assembly OIEN01 (sample SAMN01760944, study PRJEB22395) | human gut metagenome | reverse complement strand
ATGTGCATATCCTATATTTTGTCTTTCACGATCCTCATGTTTGTGAAGACACCCCGCGCTATGTACAGTGCGCTAGCCTATATTATTTCTTAATATAATTATAGCTAATCCACATAAAAGAACGAGGTTGGATAAGGAGACCGAAGGTCGACCAAGAACGAGATTGGATAAGGAGCTCGAAGAGCGACCCTCAGCCTAAAAACAGCAAGGTGTGTCCACCAAGCTGTTAAAGAGAAAGGCAAGGCGGCCGAAGCCGCCTGCCTGTTAGAAGTCGGGTCTAGTAACGAGTGGTTCGATGAACCAGTTCTGATGCTTACGCATCCAATCGCCGTACTTGTCCAGAAGTTCGTCCATAACCATGGGTGCAGAACGTCTGTAATGCTGCCCGAAGATCGGAGTGCCATATTCTGTCTTACCCTTCACGTACTTAATCGTAATTACCAGTATAACTATCATAATCGTAAATTTTAAGTTAATGCTAATCAGGAAGAAAGTGCTAGGTTGGATAAAGAGGACGAAGTCCGACCCCCGGGGGGTACCTTGGGTGCACCGACACGTAGGGGAGGTGCTATGGGAGACATTCTCGTTTAAGTACACATAATATAAAAATTTTACTTTCTCGTTTAAACATGTATAATATAAAAATTTTCATTCCCGTTTAAACAAATGTAAAACTCGTTTAAAAATAAAATAAAAAAATCCAACCCGAAGGCTGGATTTCTTATTATTTTACGGAAGCATGTTGTAGATCCAATCATCGCCATAATACAGCGGTGTTTTAGTTATAACAGGAGCTGTGTGTTTGTCTACAGTCTTAGTTACGAAACTTTTTAAAGTTATCACGTAATTGATCATAATTTATCGTCTTAGCGTTGGGGGTACGATAACTCTAAATTAGAAAATGGTTTGATCCATATGGTTTTTGTTTCGTAACATGAACCCGAGCTCCTTGTAAGAAATCACGTTGATAAGCTCCTATCATATCAAGGACTCACCACATCACCTATAAATCGGCCTATGGTGTTAGACATATCCTGACCCAAACCGATTTTTTGGAGCACAGGACTAAACAACATCTAACCTGCGTCTGAATAATCATAACCTGTTATTGCTTTCAATGCTGCATCAGCACCTAATCCGTACAATACATTCTTTGCAAACTATTGCACAGCTGGATTACCACCAAGTACCAACCCAGCTTCGTATATCTCAGGTAGCCACGGAGCTGCCATAGCACCGCCGACAGTACCCATTATAACCTTATCAACATTTCCAGCAGTCTATTGCATGCTACGCTGACCATATAATCTCCAATAATCTGGTGCGGCTCTATTGATCTACCCACCTGTTTTAGGATCGTATTTAACAGTTACTTCATCTAATGGTTTTACAACGCTATACGTATTACCAGATGCATCAGCCCACTGACCTGAATCATTCATATACGTATATGTTGGAACTCCATTGATACTGTTTAAGAAAGCTGGTAACCACTAATTACCAACCTTCATTACTTTATTTGTTTGTCTTATTTTAGGCATAATAAAAAAAGAACCTACTTAACGTAGGCCCTGAATAAATTTGTTTAAGTATTATAGATCTAATATGTTTGTTATGTCCTCATCTTCATGGGACTTTTTGTTATCTCCAGAGGAAGCATTTGATCTACGAAATCAATCAGATAAAGATGTTCTTTTCCGTATATCTGATCTTTTGGAACAGTATTCATAATCTTTCTGTTGTACTTTTTAGCTTGAGACTCAAGAGATCCTTTGAAATAATTCTTGAAAGACATTGTACCGTGTAACTCGTGACAATTACCACTCCAAGGAGCATCTTTAGCGAATAGATAACCTTTGTTGTACAAACGTTCGTTGTTATTACAAATACCCTTTGTCCATTCTTTATACGACTTTATTCCAACTCTCCATAAGTTAGGATAAAAGTCACATAGAGAACAATGACAATAATCATTTACACTCTCAGCTATGAATCTTTTCTCAACAGCCTTTGAGCCTTTTTCAAGCCATATACGATAAATAGCGTCTGGATATAGTCTATCGAAGAAGTCACATATGCACTGTATTGATGCGAATGTTTCATCAAACTCTGCAGCACCATGACATACTCTCCATTTATTTCCATCTCTACAAACACGTACATCAAACATACGAACTCCATGCTCATACTGTTCAGCTATGTTCATGTTCTGAGCTTTCCATGTTCTACGTATTAAAGACTTATTGTATATACCCTTAGTAGCTTTATGGAACGTATAACTATCATGTGATCCTATCATACCTCCGTCGCTTTTAACAGTTCGATATATTTGTTTCGTAACTCATCATCTTTAACTGGATCTAAGATCTTATCCCAATCCAACACAGATGGCTCATCTTTTGTTTCAGCCTCATATTTAGCAATAATAGCTTGTTTCGTATCTTCATCAAGCTTATCATTATCAGCTGATATAATTGATGCAAATGCTATATACATAAGCTGTTTAGACAACGAAGTATTTACATCAATGTTATTTGTATGTTCTATATTATCCATGATTTTTATTTTTAGATGTTTTCAATGGTACAAACGTATATTCGCACGCATATGATGATATCATTTTTTTCTTTTTGTTTTTATTTTTATCTGCAGCTGGATATTTGCCAACCTCAAACAGGTTATCTGATGTATATAACTTACCTATTGGCACTAACTCTATTGGTTTACCAGTGTACCAAACCTCGCCTGTTATATGAGCATCTGGACATTGTTTTTTCGTAGGTTTATGAACCTTTATCTTCTAATTAACTGGCACATATACTACGTATGAATAGTTAAAGCGAGGTGTGCCTTGCGCAGCCAAACATCCTATCAACGAGTCACTGAAGCATAATCTAGGAGTTTTGTTATCTTCATGACCATTCTCGGTGAGACCATTGATAGGAATGGTTGGTGTCATCGTTATCTTATCTGCATAAAAACTATCAATCCTGTATAACATCGTTTAGTATATCTGATATTTGATGTGCTATTAGTTGAGCATCTGGATGAGCTCCTTTAGCTAATCTTAACTTTAACATTTTATCCCAATCATCTATGAATCCTGTCATAACAAACTCAGTCTTAATTCCACAAGGGAGAAGATCTCTAGCTCGTTCAGCTTTCAAACCTTTAGATAACAAGGTCTTATATACGGATTCAGATGCTGTTATATGATCTTTAAACAGCTTCTTTGTTTCAGCATCATACGTATTCCAGTCAGACGGATAGATATATTCAAGATCTCCGTTATACGTAACATACCTTGTACTTTCTTGCAGGAATGAAAATACTCTATGTCTCATGAATGATTGAGAGTTAATCCTGTTGCACGTAATCCTGAATGAATAACGCTTTACGTGAAGCTTATGAGGCTCTGTAAGATATTTGAGATCGTAAGTCCAACCATTCTCGATAATCACTCGATAGTTTGTTGTTATGTATGCATTTCCATCAAACTCGATAACTCTAGAATACTTGTTTTGTTGATACATCTTAACCATCCCTTTGTACAACTTCTCGGTTTTAGGTATTGTCAAATAGATCGTAGCATGCTCTAATGCTGCACCATGGTTGTACGATATGAGTTTATTAGTAAATGCCTCAGCTGTTGTAGAACGCCCATTCTCATCAAAAGACATATTTTTCTCTGATTTGTACGAAGTTCTACCAGCAAGCTCAACCATTTCGAATATTCCAAGTTTGTCGTACTGCTGAGTAAGTAATTCAACATGTGGTTTAATCATCTTCATAATCAACGTTGTTATATATTCTTAATAACTTCTTCTATGCCTGTATCATACGATCAACAGATTTTACATATTCAGGATCTGTTGCTGTTGATTTTAGCCTAGACGTGTGCTACATATTTTGTGCACTCTTTTGTTTCTGGTCCGTGTTCTCCTTGTGTGACATAGTGATATGATTGATTCTATTTAAACTCGTTGTATTTTCTATATGCTTTGCTTCGTATGTATCTATCACTATCTCGATGTATGTGTTTTAACATAGACTCTCCTGTAACGCATCCTGAGACTCCTAGGTTGCAAATATTGTCTAAAAAAGATAAAATTCCATCTTCTCCAAACTATTTTTTTAATATTCCATATGTCTCTGTTGCTTGTACAACATAAGGATTGTGTTTATCGTACATGGGATCAACACCAGCTATATACGAAATATTCATAGGAATCTTGTGTATATAGAAATATTTGCATGTATCTGTTACAGGAACTGATTTCTACTACATAGATAAGAAATCCGCATAATACAAAATAGCACTTAATTCAAACTTATTCATGTTATCTAATATGATCTAATTAGTCTCATGAGTCTATGTAGGGACGTAAGAAGTAATATTATATAGTCTTACTATTCTACTTAGACTCATGTTATTATATTAGCTAATATAATCTAATATAGTTTATATATAATATAATATTCCCCCGAAGCTCTCGTGGCTGTAACGTATTAACTAAGCGTTTTGGTTTCACAAGCTATGAAAAAATTTATAAAAAAATAAATTTTTAATATTTTTGCAACCAAAATGTGCACTTCATACGTTACTGCCCCAGTAATTTAAAACAACAGATTGCTATGACAAAGAAATTAGAAGTGATTGAACCGTTCTTCGGACTTGAACTTGGTGATGTTATGAATCTCTCTGATGACGAAAAGTCTTATGTTGCAGAGTATAATTCTGCATACAAGGAGAGTGACGATGATGATTCTTCTGTAAAGGCTACCTATTCGTCCAAGTGCTCTATCTCTGTCGATTATGCAAAAGAGCTTATTGACGAGGGCATGCTTAAGGAGCTCATTGATAAATCAGAGCCGTTTATAAATGTGTTTGATGAGATCGATTCATTGATCGAGAAGTATACGTATGACCTGAACAAGGTTGATACACAGGATATGCCTGAGTGTATGAAGGTCGAACAACGTACAGTGATGCTTAATCTCATCAAAGTTCTTAACTATTTAAAGGGTCTTAAGAAGTAATGCAAGAGAAGATTAATCAGAAACCTTTAGCTGAGGATGTAAGTAATAAGATCAAATATGAGTTCTTTGACAGCTTTTTAGTAAAGCCGCTTACACCAGTAAAGGTCAAGAAGGAATTCAGTACACCGATTGCGACAGATAAGCCTAAGGCTGATAAGAACGGAATCGAGGCAACTGATTATGATAAAGTAAAGAAAGAAGTTAAAGAGGTTGATTCAGACTATTTAACAGGTATTGTACTTAAGGTTCCATACAAATATACTAAATGGATGGGTAATGAGAAGAGTTATGATCTTCCTCCGATACATGTTGGAGATACGATTTTCTATAAAGCCAGACACTTTGAGTACTTCGATCTTGTTAAAGACTCTCATCTAGTACGACAATTTGACATTATCGGAAAGGTTCATGATTGATGTTAATAGTTTGAGCAATCAAATATCTAAAGAACTCAATATTGATAAAAACATTGTCAATGATGTTATACACCAGGTATTTGATTGTACAGCAACGATTATGAAAGATCCGAATGATCAAAGAGATATATTGTTTGCTAAGTTATTTAAATTTAAATTAAAACCAAGATTTAAACATGAAAACGATTGCAGCGACGTATAATTCAGATGTACTTATTGTCGATACAGAAACCGCTAACATCGAACCGCTTGATGTACAAAGAAATGCGTGCAATAGAGTATACATGGCTCCTGAAGATATGCATTTCAAGTTCATAGATCGCGACAGGAGTGTTGAAGAGTTCGATGTTAAAGCTGGTGATATTATACTTGCGTTTTGGGATACAGATTTTCCGCACAAGTATATAAAGATAACATCTAACGAGTGGAAAGAAAACCTCGATAACTATAATAAACGAATGAAAGAACTTAAAACAATTAACGATGAAGTCAATGAAGCCTGTTAAGAAATATGTGATCGTAGATCTTACAAACGTTGAGAGCCCCAGTGATGTATATGCAGCTTTTGTAGAGGCTAAGTGTGGTGTAGAGCCTATCACTAAAGAGGAGATGTTCAACTACGCTATGCACGTCACAGAGCTGATGAATTCAAACATTGTCAAGTCATGCGCTTATCTAGTAGATTGTATTGATGCACTGATTGATACAATTGAGAGTATTTATGATAACGATGATTCTGATGACGCTGAGAATGCCGTAAAGAAGCGAGAGGGTGAGGAGAATGAGGTTGAGAAGAAGCCTAATATCTTCAAGCGTTTCTGGAACTGGATTACACGTAAGAAATAAATAGTTGGTTACTAAAAACTATCTGCAGTGACACACAACACTGCAATGCGGGAGTAGCTTATGAGGTAGAGCAGTGTGAAGTCTGGAATAATATCAGATGGGATCCTCATGGAAGCAGGTTCGAGTCCTGCCCCTGCGCAAAAAACTACAATATGTGGCTAAAAGAATCTAATAGACCAAAACATTTGTTGTACGCTATTCCTGCAGCATTTGTTGGTACGATATTATTCAGTACAGGTCTAGCGTTTGGAATGTAGTTTAAAGACAAACAATGTGGAGGTAAGTTCGATTGGCTTGATATAGCTGCTACAGAAATAGGTGGTTTAATCGGACAAGCACTTCAAATAGGAGTGATTTCATTATTTGTTTAATTAATTAACCTCCTTAAGAAAGAGGTTAACACTGCCCCATGGTGTAGCGATTAGCACAAGAGGCTCTAACCCTCCTGGTCCGGGTTTGACTCCTGGTGGGGCTACTAAAATATAATAAGATGGAAATTAAATTCAAGAAACTTTCAGATAAGGCTGCAATGCCTTCAAAAGCACATAAGACAGATGCTGGATTTGATTTAACTGCTACGAACATAACGACAGAGTTGAATGAGTGTGGTCAGCTGGTAATCGTATACCACACAGATCTTGCACTGGAGATTCCTGATGGATACTTTGCTCAGGTGATGCCAAGATCATCTATTGCAAAGAAGTCATTACGTCTTACGAATAGTTGTGGTGTGATCGATTCAGGCTATCGTGGTGAAATACTTGGTAAATTTATAGCAACTACAGATGTTGTTCCTGCCGTATACAAGGCTGGTGATAAATTTGCTCAGCTGGTGATCTTGCCTGTTCCTGATGTAGAGTTTGTTGAGTCTGATAGTCTTTCAGAATCTGATCGAGCTGATGGTGGTTACGGATCTTCTGATAAGGCACAGACTACAGAAGCTCCTGTAGGTGAATCAGAATAATATATAACAACAGCCATCAAGGTTGTTTGGAAGTTTAGCTCAGTTGGTTTAGAGCGTCTGCCTTACAAGCAGAAGGTCGATGGTTCGAATCCACCAACTTCCACCTTCATTTTTTTCATACTGACTTTTTGAATTTGCGTTACTCCAACTTCGGTTGGAGTAATTGCGTATATACGTATATATAAATATGATTTATTCAAAGCTTAGACGTACAAATATACAGAATGCGGCAGGTACTCCTGTCACACCTCGTATTTTACATATGCAAGAGCCTGATAAATTGAAAATCGTGGATAGCTCTCAGTTTCAATTCGGAGATGTTCTCGATGCAAAATCTACAATGGAACTTATCGGAAAGGGCGGTGGTTCTGGTGTAGATATGAAAATGCTCCAGGCATATGTGAACAAAATGACGATTGAGTATGATCCAGCAACTAAATCTGTAAAACTAATCTCTCCAGATGGGATTGTTATTGGATCTGCTGATATGTCATCTATTGCAACAGAGGGTGGTGTTGCAATTGAATCTGGTTCTTACGATAAGGGTAGTGATAAACAGAACGTGCTGCGTCTGAAAATGACTGACGGATCTTCTAAGGAGATCTTGATGAACGATGTTATGGACTCTAATGACGATTATTCTATCGACACAAAAGACATCGCATCAATCTTAAATTAATCACTTAGATTTTTAAATTACGGAAGAGATTAACAAAATTTATACGAGTGACACGGCTAATAGCTTTAGCAATGGTGCTATGATGGGCGCAATGCTTGGTAATAATGACCGCAACGATGCCTTGACAGCTATGTTAGCTAATGGTGGTAATCAGCAGATGTGGAATAACCCGTTTGCATATCTGATATGGTTGATATTTGCCGGTCAGTTCGGTGGCTTCGGCAATAATGCAAATAATTGTATTGGTGATCAAATCCATAGTTTACAAAATCAGATTCAGGACAACCATAATAGTGATCTCACTATGCAGGCTGTCAATGGTAATAGTGAGGCTATTGCACAACTGTCTCAGACATTGAACGTCGGATTCAATCAGGTACAGTCAGCTGTTAACCAGATGAGTACGATGATGCAGGGTGGTATGAATAACATCAATACATCCATTTTGTCTCAGGGTTACTAGAATCAATTGAACAATTGTCAACAGACAAATACCATTTTGATGCAGAGTCAGGCGCTTCAGAATGCTGTTCAGAACGGTTTCGCACAGGTAGGTTTCCAGGCTGAGCGAAACGCATGTGATGCTAAGGAAACAAGTACACAGAATACACAGAAGATCATTGATACCCTGACTAATCATTGGAATCTGGAGCAGCAGACTACGATTCAGCAACTACGCGATGAGATTGGTAGACTAAATCAGACCAATGCTCTAATCTCAGTTCTTAAACCGAGCTCTGCTGTCACAACAATTACAACAGTTTAATAAAATAATAAATGCAATATTTAGATCTATTAGGCCTTCAGCAACTTTGGACGTCTGCTAAGGCCAAGTTTGCTACAAAGGGTACTCTTGCAGATAGTGGTATTACAGACGGTTACTCAAGCATTGAGACTGGTACTGTTGTCCCTGTTGGGAATCTTAAGAATGGTATTCTCGCAGATATTATCACTGGAAGTAATAATCATAAACTTAAGACTCAGTATGTCGCAGTTGACGCCACTGGTGGTCTTGCTACAACGAGCTATGTTGACACCAAGGTTGGCGCTGTAAAGGTTCCTGCTTATACGCTCACTAAGTCTACATCTACTGATTATGCTGCCGTATATCACCTCCAGGAGAACGGTACTAATGTTGGTGAAGCCATCAACATTCCGAAGGATATGGTTGTTGAGTCAGGTAAGGTTGTTTGGGGTTCTTACTCTGATGGTACGTTCACTCCCGCAACGGATAAGAAGAATGCTACTCCGTATGTTGAGTTGACTCTGGCTAACAGTACAGCTAACAAGATTTATATCGCTGTTGCTGATCTCGTAAATGAGCATACGGCTGGTACTGGTATTTAGATCACGAACAACACTGATGGTACTCGTACGATTGGTATTACGGATGCGGTTAATGAAAAGATCAACAATGGTGTAATCAGTTTTGAACTTGGTACGGGGAACTCCGTGGATGGTCGCAAAAACACTGGCGGCAAGGTCACTGTATTCAAGGCTGATGGGAACTATATTACAGTAGGTGTGGATGATGCTGGAACGCCTCTTGTGTCTTTTGATTAGAATGCTGCATAGGACATCGTTACCACGAAAAGTATGGCAACCGACAACAAGACCAATCTTGACGCATTAACTAAGCGTGTTGATGGTATTGTTGCAACAGGTGGTGAGGCTAACCAGGATGCTTATTCTAACATTAAGGTTGGTTCTACTACGCTTGCTGCTACTAGCAAGACTGATACTGTAGAGTTTGCTGGTTCTAGTATGATTACTGTAGCTGGTTCTACTGCTGCAGGCAAGAAGGTCACTATTACTCACGATACTCCGACTGGTGCCGCTGTTAAGGCAGCTGGTTTCTATAAGTTTGCTACGGATGCTGCTGGTCACGCTACTGGTTTGACTGCTGTTGCTGCTAGTGATATTACGGCACTCATCGGTGCTCATAGTCTTACGCTGAGCAAGACGAATGCTGCAAACGATACTGCTGCTATCACGATTGGTAGCACTTCTTACACGGTTGGTCCGATTCCTCTTGGTACTGAGACTAACCCTGCTGAGGGCACTGTTCATTATATTCTGAATCATTAATATTGGATGGGTACGTGGTTATCTCGTACCCAATCCATTTTTTAACAACATACATATGCTATTTAAAGATTTGAAACAAGGATGTTCTGTCTACATGTTTGACAGGAACAACATTGAGGTACACACTGTACAAGTTGTAACAGTCTCAACACCTCATATGGATAAGTACAATAACCAATTTGATATGGTGGTTGATGTCGCAGTTTTAGATGCCGGTAAGACCCAAACGTATACGTTTAAAGATAGCAATGAAGTTGGGTATACCGGTCAACTTATGATAACTCCTAATAAAGAGTGTGTTATAAAAGAACTCCAGTTACTTAAATCTCAATCACAGACTATACTTGATAACATCGATCAACATAGAAATAATGTTGAAAAGTGTAATGCACTTATTCAAGAGTTTGACCCTGCTATAAAAGCAAAGCAGGAAAACGATGCTCGATACGAAGAGCTAAAACAATCTATAGAGAGTTTGAAACAAATGATTATTGATTCTAATAAACCTAACGATGGAAACGCTTGATAAGATATTTAAAGATTATGGATACGATAAACAAACATCGGTAATTCATAAAGCGATCACAAACATATCTGAATATTTACAGAAGGTTTTGGATAAAGACCAGTATTGTAAAGTGATCAAAGATACATATTGTACGTTTGTTGGTGGACATTACAATGAATCGTTTGCTGATGATCAGGTATCTAAGATGTATTACGAAAAAGATGGGTCTAAATACACAGGACCATTTTTGAACAAGAATCTCGTACTAAATAAGTATAAAGAGATACGTGGCGTAATACCTGATTATAATGAGTGGGATTATTATGTAACTGTACAGATGATATATTCAGATAACTATAATCTCATACATGAGTGGTTTCCGAACATATCAGAAGATGAGTTCAATCAAAAGATTTATCAACTTGCTACCAACTGGTTGAACGATAAGGATAACCCGTTTGGTAATAGTAAAACATGGTGTTATTTTAACTAATATAAATAATGAAATTTTTAGATCAATCAGGTTTAGTAATTGTTCAATCTTGGATCAACAATAGCTTTGCAAAAGTTGATCAAGCGTTCGGTACTATAAGTTATGCAGGAAACATATCTGGTATAACTGTTAGTCAAGTCAGTACGACAACAAACGGTAGTCCTTCAACTGTTTATTACGACACAATTGGTGGACAATTTGTATTGAAAGCTGGTAACAACGTATATTACAATAACTGGCCGAACAAATATGTATGGGTTGTTCCTGGCATTAATGAGCCTTGGGGTTGTGTAATCTATAAAGATCTGAGCTTAAATAAGCTATATAAATATCTTCCCGCGGAAGGTGGTATGACAGCGTGTGACGTAACAGATTATCCTGCAACGCGTCTTCGTGATCTGCTTGCTGATATTGAGATGTATATTGCTCAGAAAAGTATATATGCTCCGTCACAGCATACTCACTCTATTGCAAATGTTACTGGACTTCAGGCCAAGCTTGACACTATAAACAAGGGTTTGACCGTACTTGGACTTGGTCAATGGGGTGCTGTTAAAGTAGATGGTGTCCTGACCAATTCTGTTAGTGCTGCACAAGGTGGTGTTGGAAATCCGACCGCCATATATATTGCACAGTCTATCTCAAATCCGGCTGGTACGATATCTGGTACGATATCTGGAATTGTTGGTAAGATTGGATCTGCATATTATACGACATGGAGTGGTACTTCTGTACCAACCAATTTGTATATGAAGACAAACGGTAGTCCTTATTACAGCAAGTATTATTATACTACGGGCTCTGATGGTCTGCCAAACGCGGTATACAGATGGAACGGTCGGTAGTTTATGATCGATGAGAATTATTCAGATCATTCGATTTCTAATGGATTCGGCAAAGACCTTGAGGATACAATACAGACAGTATTGGATTATGTTGATACAGTATCTGCTGAGTCGGTATCCAAAACAGATGCTGTTACTCATAGTGCTATTAGCAGTACATCTAGTACAGTAAGATTGGCATATGTACTTTCGTCAGCAAGTACACATGGTAATATTAAGAATGCTAGTGCTTCAGAGCTCGGCCTTGTCAATGATGTAAGTTCATCAGGTACAGGTAATGTTGTAACAAGTATGTCAAAAGCTGCTAACTCAAGTAGTATTACATGGGAACGTAATTGGGTTGAGCCGTGGACAACTAATGCTTATCATAAACAGGCATCTGCAGCAGATCGTATTTTAGCCATTGAGGGTAAGTTCTCGGTTCTTGACTTCAGATTAGGTTCGGGCATGTATCTTGGTTTCGCATCTCCGTATAGTTTGACTAACGGCATGAACCATCATTGGAGAGGTGTGATTATGAAGAAAGCTAATCAGCCTATTAATATTGCAAACCCTTCAATGCTCACAACAGATTCTGTAATCCTGTGTAACCTTCCACAAGCTCAGATTGTTAGTGGTACGAATTTCTTTTTTGACGCATATACTACGACAAATACATCATCATTATCACATGATACTTTGGTACTAATGTTGTATCCGGTTACGAACGTATTAGATTTTTCAGCTTAATCAATAACTAGCCATGATAAACAATAAACTATTATATTATAAAACAAAGGATGGTTATGTTAAAGATGCGTCAAACATCTCTTCCGAATCAATAGTTTTCATCGAAGATGATGGTACAATACGCACACATAACAAAACATTCGGACAGCCGTTGACGGCTGACGAGGACAACCTTACTGTGAAAAACAATGTGATCACAGTTAAGAATCGTACATCGGATCGTGGTCGTGGCTATGTTGTTCTCAAGAAAGACGATGATTTTGTATCATCTGTTGTAGACCAAAATACAACGTATGTTATCAAATATGATTATGTACTAAATGAAGGTCTTAATCTACCTAAGGATGTAACCCTTAAGTTTGAAGGTGGTTCTCTTACAGGTGGCAGTATCGTTGGTCATGGAGCGTATATAGACGCTCCAACTGATCATCAGATATTTAATAACGTACTTGTTGGAGGAAGCTTCTACAATCGTTACTTACCTATTGAATGGTTCGGGCTCCAGAGAGGTACAATAGTAGGTGTAAACTCATTTAATCTAAAAGGTACTAAATCTGTAGACAATCTTCCTCAAGATCCTGAAGAGTATGATGCATATGCCGTAGGTCATGATGTATACGTATATTATAAGGACAGAGGTTGGATTAAGCATGAGAATATTATATCAAGCAAAGCTCTTGATATACAAGCATCACAACCTTCTGAGAGCATATCTATAACCAGTACGAGTATTGATTACGCTGTATCAGAAGATGGTCAGAATGCTCCAGCAACTGGATGGGCTAAAGAAATACCTATTATAACAATAACACATCGATATGTATGGACTCGTACGATTGTGAATTATTCTGATGGTACGAATACAACATCTTATTCTGTAGCATACTCTGGTAAAGATGGTAAGAACGCTTCTGCACTCACTATAAAGGGTCGTGCTGGTAACCATTTTGCAACAGTAGATGATTTAAAGGCTAGCAATCCTCCTTAGATTTCAGGAACTGTTATATATCTAGTCGATAAACCTTCTGCACACATCACAATAATAAAGGATGGAAATGTATTAGCTGGTACTGATGAGCAGGTTAATGATGGCGATGCATACATTATAGCAACAGCTGATGATTCTGGTTCAACAAATGATGTTGTTTGGGTTGCTACAACAAATGGTTGGATTAGCTATAACGGAAGTATCGGATCTGGTTCTGAAGTAGATGTTATAACAGATACAGACCTGTCTGATATGGGTATTAAATGATATGTTTGACATACAAGGAAATAAAATAAAACTAAGTACTGAGGATTTAGCAATACCCCCATTTAAAGATTACTACAACAATGCTGAAGATAAGACGTATGCATTAAAGGCTATTGAATACGTCATATGGAATAAGAAATGGAATAGTCCATATAATGCATATCCAGAAAAAGATAGAGCGTCTAAGATAGCTTATGATGTGTTTGGAGATGCTAATTATATTCCAGATGATACAGTTAAAGATTTGATGCAGCGATTTACAGAGTTTCAAGAAACTCCTGGAACAAGATTGTTAACAGCATCTAGATCTGCTGCAGAAGGACTTATTGAAGCATTGAGTAGTTATTCTGAAGATGGTATGGATATTGACACAGCTATCAAAGTTACTCGTATCCTCAAGGATGTTGGTAATATAGTCAAGTCTCTTGATATAGCTGAAAAACAAACTAAAGCTGAACAATAGGAGACTGGTAGAATTAAAGGCGGTGGTACACTCAGCGCTTTTGAAATTGCTTAAACATGATTGATTTTAATAAGAAAATAGTTAACTCAGATAAGTTTAGACAAGCTGCTTTATTCTTCGAAAAGAATGGATGTTATACGTTTGCTCCAGAAGGTACAACAGACTACTTCAATTATTGGAAACAAGAACAACAAAGATGTTTAAATGGATACACAGCTCCTGATGGAGATTAGATAACTGGGTATCATTACTTTTATCTCAACTATAGTCCTATTATGAAGCTTGTTGAAACAGAATACACAGATCGTAATGGAACTAAGAGAACTAGACGAGAGCGTTTGTTTAGATTTCCTGATTTTTGGGATTACGATTGGTTCTATTATAATGCTATAGAACAGGCTGAAGATGAAGGTAAACATATGGTTGTACTTAAAGCTCGTGCTCGTGGATACTCATTCAAAGGTGCGTCTATGTTATGTAGAAACTATTTTCTTATTCCAAAATCAAAGAATTTTGCTGTTGCATCGGAACAAAAGTTTCTAACAGGTGATGGTTTGTTAACAAAAGCTTGGCAAATCATGGACTTCTTAGATAAGCACTCTGGATGGGCTAAACGAAGATTGAGAGCAACTTCTTTAGAACGTACATCTGGATTTAAGGTTAAAGATGAGATAACAGGTAAAGAGGTTGAAGATGGTTATCTATCTAGCATAACAGGTATAACACTTAAGAATGATCCAGAACGTATTCGTGGTACTCGTGGTAGATTGTTCTTATGGGAGGAGTCTGGTAAATTTCCAGACATTAAACAAGCTTGGCAAATAGCAAGACCTTCTGTAGAAACAGATGACGGTGTTGCGTTCGGATTGATGATTGCATTTGGTACTGGTGGATCTGAGGGTGCAAACTTTGAGGGTTTGTCAGATATGTTTTATCATCCAGAAGGCTTTAATTGTTTAGACTTCGATAATATTTGGGATGAGGGTATGGCTGATAAGAAGTGTGGGTTCTTTGTTCCAGCATGGTCGAATCTGCAATCAGATGAACATCCTGAATGTATGGATTCTGATGGCAATACGAATAGATCTGCATCTGTATAGGTGATATTAGAACAAAGAAGAATCGTAAGAGATAGTCAGCCTGATGAAACTGTAACAGATAGATATATTGCAGAGCACCCCAACACACCTTAGGAAGCAATTCTTGAGGTTGGTAAAAACATATTTCCAAAAAAGCAATTACAAATGCAGCTTAACAAACTAAGGACAAACACGAAATTAGCTAATATGAAACATGTTGTTGACTTGGTTTGGGAAGGGGATGGTACTGTAAAAGCCATTGAAAAGAAGGGTGGTGATATAACACACTATCCACTAAAGAAAGGAGAATAGCCAACAGGATCTGTTGTTATATACGAATATCCTATTAAAGATCCTCCTTACGGATTATACATAGCTGGTCAAGACCCTTATGATCAAGATGGTTCTCTTACAAATTCATTAGGATCTACGTTTATATATAAACGATTCTAGCCAGGAGAAGCTTGGTCAGATGTGATAGTTGCTGAATATAGTGGAAGACCTGATACAGCTGAAGAATACTATGAGAATGTTCGTAAGCTATTGACTATGTATAATGCGAAATTATTGTTCGAGAATGAACGTAAAGGTATATACCCGTACTTTACAAATAAGCATTGTGATTATATGCTAGCAGACCAACCAGATAAGGTTATAAGTGAAATATTCAAAGACTCTAAAGTACAACGTAAGAAAGGTTGTCATATGACAAAACAAATTAGATCATATGCAGAGGGTCTTATAAAAGAATGGTTACTTGAAGAATATGAACCGGGTCATCCAAATCTCGAACGTATATATAGTGAGCCATTGATAGAAGAGTTGTTGTTAGATGATGGTGTACGAAATGTAGACCGTGTAATAGCTCTATGTATGGTCATGCTATATAGAGAAGAATTATATCAAGTAAAGATTGCAGCAGCAAAAGAGTAGAATAAACAAATAGATTTCTTTGAAACGCCATTGTTTAGTAACCAATGGTTTGACGAAGATAGTTCGTACGATAATTGGTACGGCAATAACATTCCGACATTTACGTTTTAACAATGATAAGAGTAGAAGATAATTTATATAATGCGAACTTTCCGCAACAGAAACTACCTCTAAAGAAAAAAGATGAGTAGTGGTAGCATGACTGCGTGAATTACATTATCGGAGAAGGTAATGTTGTATCTGGCGGAATGTAGAAGACTCGGTTTAGCGAACTTCAAACATATTACGATCTATATAATAGTATCTTTGATGAAAAGGACTTTAAACGTATAACCAACCCGTTTAAAGTATCAGACGGATTTCCTGCTACACCACAAGACTTCAACATAATTAGGCCTAAGGTAGACCTCCTTATAGGTGAAGAGACAAAGAGGCCGTTTAATTTCAGAGTTGTACGTACATCACAGGATGCAACATCTGACTTAATGGATTAGGAGAAAGAAATGCTAATCCAATATATGATGAGTGCTATTATGGGCAGAATGAGTCCTGAAGAGCAACAATAGTTCCAACAACAACTTTAGAGTGGTGAGATAATGCCACCTGAAGAGATTGGAAAGTATATGCGTAGGGATTACAAAGATGTTATAGAAAACACAGCCTATCATTCTCTGATGTATATACGCGAGAAGTGTGGTATAGATAACGAGTTTATCAAAGGTTGGAAAGACGGTTTGATAGCGGGACAAGAGGTATACTATGTTGGTGTACAAAATGGAGATCCTTACATGGAACGTGTGAATCCTGTATATTTTTCATTCGATCAGTCACCAGACCTTGAGTTTATAGAAGATGCGTCATGGTGTTGTAGAAAAATGAGACTCCCTGTAGCTGAAGTATACGACAGATATCATGATAAGTTGTCTGAGAAAGATTTAGACAAACTAAACGAGATGTTAACAGGTCGTCCATCAAATGATCTTGGAGAAAAAGACCCTGTTGATAATTTCAATCATATACAAATGCATATATACGATAATCCTGTTTTTGATCAGAAAACAAGACATAACATTAATGTATGGCATTGTTGTTGGAAATCGTTTAAGAAGATTAAGTATGTTACGTTTCAAGATGAAAACGGAGATGCTTAGATTGAAATCGTAGACGAATTCTATAAACCTGTTGGAACAGAGATAGGTATTGATGAGGATTGGATTGTTGAAGTATGGGAAGGATATAGAGCCGGATCAGATTTGTATTTTGGTATACAGCCGGTTGCTTATCAACATATAAGCATTGACCAACCAGATAGTCAGAAGTTACCTTATTGTGGTGCTATATATAGTAACACCAACAGTAAGCCAAGATCCCTTGTAAGCATTCTCAAGCCTTTGCAGTATATGTACATTGTATTGTGGTATAGACTTGAATTAGCAATAGCTAGGGATAAAGGTAAGGTTATCAATATGGATATTACGTAGATACCTAAATCTATGAATATTACACCAGATCGATGGATGCATTATTTATCAAGCGTTGGTGTAAACTTCATAAATCCTTATGAAAACCAATGGGGTATTCCTGGCAGAGAGGGTGGTAAACCAGCCGTATTTAATCAAATAACATCACTTGATCTTACGATGAGTAATGTTATTGCTGAGTATATTCAACTTATGGATAAGATTGAACAATTAGCTGGAACGATCACTGGTATCACAGAGCAACGTCAAGGATCTATTAGCACATCAGAACTTGTTGGAAGCGTAGAACGATCTGTATTACAATCATCTCATATCACAGAACCGTTGTTCTGGGTACACAACCAATGTAAGAAGCACGTGTTAACAATGCTTCTTAATACAGCAAAAGGTGTCTGGGAAGAGTCTGGTAAGAAAAAGCTTCAATACGTATTTGATAATGGAGAAAGAGCATTCTTAACAATAACAAAACAATTCTATTATGAAGATATGGATGTATTCGTTAGTGACACATCTAAGGATGCTGAGAACATAGCAAAACTTCAACAGCTTATTCAACCTGCAATGCAAAATGGAGCAAGCTTGTTAGAAGCAGCAGAGGTTCTTACGAATGATAACTTTAACATTATCAAACAGAAACTTAAAGATATGCAAGATCGTCAAGATCAACTTTAGCAGCAGCAACAAGAGGCTCAGCAGCAACAAGCAATGCAACTTCAGCAGATGCAGAATGAGGCTAAAGAGCAAGAACTCATGCTTAAGGAAGCTGAAATGGATCTTCAGAGGTATAAGATTGATGCTGATAATCAAACCAAGATCGCTGTGGCTGAAATTAGCACATATAGAGGTACTGAGGATAAGGATATCAATATGAATGGTATTCCAGATCCGATGGAGATAGCTAAGGATGCTACACAGCAACGTAAGATAGATTCAGAAGCATATACTAAGCGTTATGAAGCTCGTCAGAAAAAGGAGATTGAAGATAAGAAGATCAGTCTTGCTAAAGAACAGATGAAACATGAAAGTGAACTTTAGAAGTAGAAAGACGATGCTGCCATGTAGAGAGAAGAGCTTAAGGCTAAGACCGTATTGAAAAACAAAGTAGTTGGTGAACGATGAATAAGGATTATATAAAACCTTCTGAACTTCTACAAAGACAACGACAAACAGGTGAGTCTTATTGGGACATGGTTGGAAAACCGTTGACTAATAAGACTCAGTCTGATCGTCAGTTAGATTTAGAGCTTGCTAAGATAGAATATCTAGCTAACAAGTGGAAGGAAGAAGCTGAAGCAGATTTGTAGGACTATGATTATTAATTACTTACCAGAATATAGAAAAGGCAAACCTAAAGTAAACCAAGTATCTAAATAGTTTGTTGATAAAATGGGGCCTCTGGTTTATGACAAGATGCATCAAATGGGTATCTACTCAGATAGAACGTTTGATTATCTCATGCGTCAATTAGCATTTGAGTCAGCAAACGGAACATCGAATGTTGCGAGAAAATATAATAACTACGGCGGTGTTCGTGTACCAGGAAAGACACAATATCAATCATATAAAAACGATTAGGCGTTTGTTGACTATTGGTTACCAATGATGAATCGTAAATACGCAAAAGCGTTGAAGGCTCGTAATATCGATGAGTATGGTGCAGCACTGAAAAGTCTTGGTTATTATGAAGCTCCTTTATTACAATATATAGCAGGCCTAAAAGGTTTTACAAGCGTTGGATCTGCTGCAGCAGACTATGCTACAAGTAGGAATAAGGCTAATAAACCAATGCCTATGCAAACATAGCCTGTATTAAAACCTGTAATAAACCTAATGCCTGATTATATGAAAAATCAGACGCCTATTTGGCAACCAGCATCTGATATTCAAGATGCTCCTATACAAGAACCAACATCTACACAACCGACATTATAGTTTACTTTACCTCCGATAGAGAATCTATATGCAAAAACGGTTAACGATTAGCCATGGATTCCTGGAGAAATTCCGATGAACGGATTATTATAAACAGTTATATTGAACTGAAATCAATAACATAAATATATTTATGGCAGAAAAACAAACAAAAGAGACAGCAGCATTGAATGATGTGTTGAGCATCTTCAGTGAACCTGACACTGCGTCAGGACGTACTAATATGGATACTAGAGTACTGGATGCTGATAGTAGGAATGCACAAGACCCTGTGTCTTAGGATGGCAATAACGCGGATGATAATTCAGATATTCCGCAGGATGTGATGGATCGTATGAATGGAAAGTCAGACGATACATCATCGCAAGATAATATACCTAGTGGCAACAATGTTCCAGCGGGTGACATTAATACTAATAACAATGACAATGAGCCTTCAGCAGAGGATGTTGCTGAAGCAGAACAGGTCACAGCGCTATTTGACGCCATTGTTGAATCACTTGGTTATAATCCAAACGATATCGACGGAGATAGAAAACCTTTAACAGTTGATGATCTTACGACATCTCTTGGTAATATTGTAAAAGAGAGTAGTAAGCCTCAGTATGCTGATGAACGAATTGCTAAGCTTGACGATTATGTTAAGAACGGTGGTAAGTTTGAGGATTTCTATGGAGTACAGCGTGATTCGTTGAATCTCGATGATATTGATTTGGATGATGAGAGTAATCAAAAAAGAGTGGTTAGAGAGCTTCTTAAGCTCGATGGCTATTCTGATGATCGTATCAATAAGAGGATTGAACGATTTGAAGATGCTGATATGTTGTACGATGAAGCAGAGGATGCAGTTGATCGTCTTAAGGAGATTAAGAAACAAGAGGCTGAACAGCTTCAGAAAGAGCAAGAGGCTTATCGTCAACAGCAGGAGTAGGACGCTCAAAAGTTTTTCACAGACGTTAGAACTCAGATTGATAGTTTGAGTACTATTAGAGGCGTAGCTGTTCCTAAAGAAGATCGTAAAGCGTTGTTCGATTATATCTTCAGACAAGATGCTAATGGAGTAACTCAATATCAAAAAGACTTTAGTAAAAACTTGTCTAAGAATCTTATTGAATCAGCTTATTTCACAATGAAAGGTGATTCTCTCATCAATGAAGCATAGCGGGATGGACAAACATCCGCAGCGCAGAAACTTAGAAATATGTTAAGAGATAGTTCTCGTAATCATAGCAGTAGAACTATCGATGATGGTAAACAACCTCAGGCATGGGATATTGCGTCAAAGTTCCTATGATGAGAAAGATTATTAATAAAATTTTATGAATAACGGTTTGTTAAACAACCTTCAGCTTTATCGCGGACGTCGTTTCAGCGATCTTGTTGATGAGAATATGATTTCTAACGCATTGCTGACTAAGCCTCATGAGGTATCTGGTCTGCTTTCACTTGTCTTTGGTACCAAGGATGATGGTGTTTCTACAGCAATCGACTTGATTACCGGTGGTCTTGGTAAAACAATGATCATTGAGAATCGTGAGTATGAGTGGTCTGTTATGATTGACGCTGACCACGCAGTAAATATTCGTTGGGCTAAGGCTAATGGTAAGGAGATTACTTCAGCTAATTTCGCTGATGCAACTGCTGGTCTTAACGGTGCTCCGATTTATATCGCACTTGAAGAGAAGTTCTTCGGTCCTGGTGCTATTCTTTCTTTTGACAACTATAATTTCCAGGTTCGTGTAAGCGGTCAGCCTTACCAGGACGGTAGTGCTTGGGTATACGAGTGCTACGTTGTCGATGGTTTCTCTGGTTCTTACATTCCTGGTGAGTACTTGCTTCCTGGTCGTCAGGTTAGCCGTATGGCTTCTGCATACGAGGAGTACAGTGATGAGGAGGATATCATCAACTATCAGACCCCGTTTAAGATGCGTAATAACCTCATGACGCTTCGTCTTGGTTATGACATCACGGGTGATGCTTATAGCACGGTATTGGCTATTGCATTGAAGGATCCTGAGACTGGTAAGACATCTTATCTGTGGTCTGATTATCAGTATTGGCTCGCTCTTCGTGAGTGGAAGAGACGCGAGGAGAAGGCTCTTCTGTTTGGTAAGTCTAACCGTAACTCTGATGGTACGTATAACCTCAAGGGTTCTAATGGCCGTCCTGTCGCCGTATCAGCTGGTCTGTTCGAGCAGGTTGCTCCGGCTAATGTACGTTATTACACGACTCTCACCGCTGAGTTGCTTGAGGATTATCTGTTTGATCTTTGCTACAATATGCTTGGTACTCAGGAGCGCAAGTTCATGGCTCTTACTGGAGAGATGGGTATCAGAGAGTTCGATCGTATTTTGAAGGAGAAGGTTGCTTCTTTCAATATGATTGATACGCACTTTGTAACTGGTTCTGGTCAGGATCTCGTTCTTGGTGGTCAGTTCACAACCTACAAGATGACTAACGGTATTGAGCTTACGCTTAAGCGTTGTGCAATGTTTGATAACATGGAACTGTTCCGTCAGTTGCACCCGCTCACGGGTAAACCTCTGATGTCTTACACGTTCCTGTTTGTTGATCTTGGTAACCGTGACGGTCAGCCGAACATCGTTAAGGTTTGCCGTAAGGGTCGTGAGTTCGTACAGTGGTGTACTGGTGGTTCTGTAGTTCCTAGTGGCTATGCTAATAGCATCAATACGCTTCGTTCTAATAGCCGTGATGGTTATCAGGTTCACTTCCTCGGTGAGGAGGGCATTATGCTCCGTAACCCGCTGTCTTGCGGTATCCTGTATTGCGATGCTGAGGATTCTGAGCACACGAACAACGGTGGCATCAAAAAGGGTGCGTAAGAAACAATAAGCCTTATGGCTCATAATAATCATATTAATTGCTCGTGTCTCTAATGAGACACTTGCAATTTATGATTTATTATAGGTGACAACACTAATTTAATATTATGGTAGTTGAATTAAAAATTAAAAAGAAAAATCCCTGGGCTGGACTGTTAAAGTATAAGCATTGTTTTGATTACATTGCTCCTTACTACACCAGATCCGGGTCGATATATACAGGATTGACTCCTGAAGATGAAAAATATTTTGAGGAAGCTATGGGTCTTCCGGAAGGCAAGTTGTCTAAGTCAAGTGATTATTGGACAACGTTTTGTGTAAAGGTTGGTGCTAGAGGATTGCTCCTTGACGATCAGTTCCCGACACAGGCTATGCAAATTAAATTTCTAAGCAATCACAAGCGTGTCGCAACATCTCTTGACAAACTAACTGCTGGTAAGGATTATTTGCTAATCAATAGTGAGGCAGAAGCTGAGCAGAAGAATAAGGCTAATAAAGTACGTAGAGAAGCTATTAAGGCGTACGATACTATGTCTATGGATGATATGCGCAAGTGTCTTAGACTATTTGGTGTTCGTTCAGATAATATGTCTAATCAGCTTATAGAGTCAACAATGTTCGATATTGTTGATAAAAAGAGTGATCAGTATTTGACCAAATGGGTTAATAATAAGAAGAAAGATACTGAGTTTATCATTGAAGAGGCTGTGGCCAAAGGTGTGCTTCGTAAGGAGCGTACACAATATTATTATGGTACTGAGATGATTGCCGACTCACTTTCAGACGCTGTTGCATATCTTGATAACAAGAAGAACCAAGACCTAAAGCTTTCTATTATAAACGAGATTAAGAATAAGTAATCTTAATACACGACAAATATGACGTATAAGGACATACATAAAAAATACATGATTGAATATGACAAAGAGAATGTTACTTCGTCATATCCGTCGCTAACAACATACGAGATTGCTACTATATTAGATAAAGCTTATCTTGCACTTATTGCTCAAAAGTTAACTGGAAATCAACAAAGAGTTCCTTTTGAAGGAGACATTAAAGCCATAGAGGATGTTAGGAATCTCATAGCGTCTAAGAAGATTAGTAAGAGTAATACTACTTTACCAATAGATAACGCTGTGATATACAAGTTGTCTGACATCTTATACTTCTTAACTGCATTAGTACTGATTGATGGAAAACTTGTAACAACAAATCTTGTTAATCATGAGATTGCTAAGAATTTCATGCATACTGCGACAAATAGACCGTGGATAAAGAACAGTGTTTGTTATATAGAAGGAGATAATCTAATTGTTTTATACGATGATTATTCTCATAAAAATGTCGGAGATCTACAACTTACGTATATCAAATAGCCAGATAAGTTTGTAGATCACATAATCGGAAAAACATTTGATGACACTCAATTTGCATTGAATGATACTATGGTTGAAGAGCTAATAAGTCTCGCTATTATAATGTCTTTAGAGACTGTTGAATCTCCAAGATTACAAACAAAGTTGAACACTAAAGCACTAGAGTCATGACGAAGAAACAAACGAGAATGCTTGGAATAGAGTTCGAACGCAGGCTCTAGACAATGGATCCAACCCTTATTTAGATTAACAAGATTGATACTGATGATATATATGCTTATCTCAATGAGTATCAACAACTTTATGTAAAATAGTTGTATACAGCTGAAGATCAGGTCCCTATAGGTACTAATACGTCGATACGAATATCCGATCAGTTAAAACCGCTATTGTCCAATAAGATTCTAACAAAATCATCTATCACAGATACCACTTATGATGGAAGGTATATAATGTATAACTTACCCGACGATTATTATATGTATGTCAGATCCACATCGTCTGCTGATATCGCGTATAACAATAAAAGTGGTTACAGTATTCCAAACGTATTGATTGATCAAAATAACGTACATAAAGTTATAGAATCTGCGTACGACACGAATAAGATTATTAGAAACCCAATAGTAGTTTTATCAACGTCAGATGATAAACCTGTGTTACAGCTTATACATGACGTATATACCAATATTATAAAGGTTAGTCTTACGTATATTAAACAGCCAAATAGGTTCGGAATAGATGACGATGACGATGCTTGCGAATTACCTATAGATTGTTTTGAGGATCTTGTTTCTGGTGCTGTTAATCTATATCTCACATATAAATATCCTGGATCTAATAGAAAATAGGATAATGATAAGAAAGATGAACGAAAGGAGGAAGTGAATGAGAAACATTGATATATTGATCGGTTTTGAACGTGAAATCAATAAGTTGAACAATAGTTTGGATAAACCGACAACAGATGATTCTTTGTATTGGCTTAATCAAGCTGTTTCTAAATTCGTAAAAACAAGATTCAATGGAAATCTTCCACACCTTACATTTTACGATCTTTCACACCGTACATCTTACGAACAGACTGAGAAAAGATCGAAAGATTTGATTAACTTGTTGGTTGATAAAGAACTTCCTGTTGAACAAGATATTCATGGTATACGACCTGATTATGTAACTTATCATGTACAATATCCTGATGATTTCATGTTTGCATTAAACGAAGATGTTATGATATCAGATTTGTCTGGAGATCATAAAACAATGACTTCTGTGTTTGAATGCACAGCTGATAGTTTCATGTATCGTGTAACAAACTCGTTAACAGATTTCCATTATCGTCATTATAAGGCAAGACCTTTAAGAGTACGCACAATGGTTGATGGATCATAGGGTTGTGATTTGTTAACTGACGGTAAGTATAAAATATTGAAATATAGATTAGGCTATCTACGTAATCCTAATAAAATATCTTTGGAAAAACCGCTTGGTGAGTATTCAGAGTTTCCAGAGATAATAATGCCTGAGATCATTAAAACTGCTGCTCAGATGTATATAGAAAATAAATCAGATCAGCGATATCAGACATTAACTAATGAAGTGAATACTCAAGAATAATTTTAACGTGGAAACCCCAGCTAGTTAGGTCTAGTATTATTATTTAGGGGGAGTAGAAGAAATTAAATAATATGATTACATTTGTAAATACGGTTTTGGTATCTAATCTCAAAGCCTAGAATATTGCTACTGCAGCTCCTGCTGCTTGTGACAGCATGAATGCTGTATCTGCTGATTATGGCAAGTTTGTCATCATGGATATGGACAAGGGTATGTTTGTAACTGCAAATGAGGCTAAGAAGGCTGATCGTATTAAGATTGGTCTTGTTACAAACAAGAACACTGTTCGTCGTGGCCCGAAGGATATTAAGTACCTTCCGATCATAAAGTGGTCTAACGTAATCGCTATGGATGCTATTAAGAGCGTTAACGCTAGCGTTTATCCCACTGGTGATGCTGAGACTGAGGATACGGTTACGATTGACTTTTCAAAGATTGATGCTACGACTCTTGCTAAGTTTGCAGAGGGTGGTAAGCGTTTGATCGTTCGTCTTACGTTTAAGGATCTGCCCACTCGCTATCGTAAGTGGACTGAGTCTTATGAGTATGTGACTGAGGTTAACGATACTGCTTAGACGATTGCTAAGAACATCGCTAATATGATCAATGCTCAGTGGAAGCGTGCTCGTGTACAGGCTTCTGATGCAAATGGTGTTGTTACGCTCGTAGCACTTCCTTACGATGATGACAATGCTTCTAACACTATCAACTGGGCTGCTAAGGTTCGTTTTACTGTAAATACGTATTACACGGATCCTGCTGCTGATGGTTGGGAGAGTAAGAATAAGCATTTCCCGAAGGGTGTTGTTATCTCAAAGACTGAGGGTAAGCAGTATCCTGCAATGGGTAAGCTTGTACGTGATGAAGAGTCTAAGGCAATGGGTTATCAGGGTATCCTGAACCAGGGCTGTTGCACGTGGCCGATCATTCGCCCCGAGCTCGAAGCACAGAATGACGGTAAGTACAATATGCTTACGATTGAGTTCCGCACTCCGTATCGTGCAGCTGACGACATTACTCGTTATACGCAGCAAACGCTGAACGTATATGCACAGGGTGATATTGCAGATCTTGCCGGTATCTTTGATGTAACTCCTAAGGCTCTAACAGACGCCAAACCTTAATAGTAACAACAAAGGTAGAGTAGAGGTATTCTCTACCCTACCTTTTTTTATATCAGTTCGTATGAATAATAATATATTAAATCAAGATACATAGCTTGATAATATCAAAAGAATTCGTATAGGTAATGATATACGATTGCGTATTAATCTGCTTAATATGAAAGGTATTGATACAATCAACATCAAGTCTATTAAAGTATATATAATAAACACATCTCGCGAAAAAGAGAAGGCTGACAAAATAGCAAATTGTACTAAGTTTATCAGCCGTTTTCCATGCGAACCACATCACCCAGCATTTGAGCCTTCTGCTTACGATTTGAATCTTGCAGGTCTTCCAAGATACTATGCATATCCTGAGCATCATTGTCATTATTTTTATCATGGATTCGGACTTCATCCTGATTGGAGTCATATATATCCTGTTGAAAATTGTACTAATGATACAGAGTTTATTGCTCCTGTTCAAGCTACAGAATATAAAGATCGAGTTGATGCATACTTTCCTGCAAACAATCAGCTATATTGTGGCGTATATAAAATCGTAGTAGTAGCTCGCATATATCAACCCGGTTATGGTTTGGATAATTTAAAAACTATCACAATGGATTATAATAACATATTTAGACTCGTAGATGACTCAACTGGTACTAACTCTGATGTAACTATAGAGATTGGTGCAGCTTCTGAAGCCGGTGTTCAAGGATTGAAGCTCAGTGGTTCAATAGACATGGTTGTTGGGGAAACTCAATTTGTAGGTACGATATTCACGCCCTCCAATGCTACCAATAAACAAATTACATGCACAACTAATGGATCTAGCGTTGAAGTTGTCAATAGCAGCTCTGCAGGATTTACAGTTCGTGCAACACAACTTCCCAATCCTGCTGCTGGAGATACGTACGGTACTGTAGTAGTAACGTCGTATGACAATAATTCTGTATCAGCATCTATTAAGATAAAGGTACATAATTATGCTACCGCAGTAACTCTCGGTACACGTGGTGCTGTATCAATTCCTGCAAAAACATCTGTGACAATAAACCCGTCTGTACTTTTAGAAAACAATGACGTTGTTTCTAATTACAAAATCGGTAGTAAGACACAGAATGCTACACAATTTGTTGTAGATGGTGTTTATATTAAAACACAGGACGGTAGCAATGCTTACAATCCTATTTACGGTAATTATGTAGCAATTAACGAAATTGGAAACATAGCTAACGATATCGTTATTACAAACAAAGGTGTTAATACAACTCCTGCTATATTGCGAGTAAGGGTTGTTTCTAATATTGTTGATATGAATAAAGACAATATTGAAAAAACATTCGATATTCGACTGCAACCGTCTACTAATGTTACGACTGATGATAAGTACATACAGTCTGGTGTGTACAACAAACAGAATAACAATATTGAGTTGTCTAGATCTGACAATACTATTGTTAATGTAGATCTTAGTGATGAACTTGGTTGGTATGAAGGAGAGTAATTTAAATATTTTAATAAAAAGAGTTGCACTAAAACCCACGTACACAATCGGTCATATGTATATTGACGGTAAATATATATGTGACACATTAGAAGACACCAACCGTGATGCAAATAAGAATGGTGTTTTCGATAACGGTGAGGTTAAGATTAAAGGACAAACAGCTATTCCATATGGTACTTATGAGGTTGTTTGGGCATATTCTCCTAAATACAAACGATTCACTCCAAGATTGTTGAATGTACCTTCATTTGAAGGTATTCTGATACACTCTGGTAATACATCTAAGGATACTGAAGGTTGTATATTAGTCGGAGAAAATAAGAAGAAAGGTATGGTATTAAACTCAAGAGCCACTGTTAATAAGTTGTATCCTATCATAAGGAACGCTTGTAAACAAGGTAAAGTGCATCTCACCATACAATGATATGAACAATTGGAAAGATGTGACGCAATACGCTACGGCTGTTGCTTCGTTTTTATCTGGCATAGCAATGGCTTTTGCGTCATTTATTAGAAATAATACAGTAGGAGGAGAAATCTTAGGATTCATCGGAGAGTGCTTCACTTTAACTGGAGGTATATTTGGAGTAGGTTTGTATGTACGACATAAGACCGAATAGATGGGTGCAAGAATTCGACATACTATATTAAATGATCTTAAGAATGTGGACAGCGATACTGAAGTGGCTGATGAGTCACAAAAAGATCGTCTATAACGCTCTTGTAGGCTCTCTAATCGCGTTTCTAACAGCGTTTGGTATAATTACTCACAACAAGAATAAAATGCTCTCAGAAGAGCTTTTAGAGGCCTAGAATAACATTGAAGCCTATTAGGGAATGCTTAGTGGTTCCCAATAGGCTAACAATGTCTTAACACTTAATATGAAGAAACTCGGATAGTCTAAAGATTCATTATTGGTTGAGATGGATCGTATAGCTAAGAATAATAATATTAAGTCTAAAAATATCATAACTGGTGCAACCAACCGTGAGCAAATAGACGTTACCCTCGACAAGGGGGTGGAGAGGGTTGTTGAGAGAGATACTATTAGAGATCTGGTGACTATATTAAAAGATACAGTATATACAGACTCTATACTATACAATCCTCAAACATCCGTACACTACACTATAGGTAGAGATACGGTATAGGTGAGACTTAAGTTAGATAATACACAATACTTGTACATATATAAACGTAAGGAATACAAAAACAAAAAGAACTTCTTCTAGAGATTATTTACTCTTGATTGGAAGAAAGTAACTAAGTACAAGTATAAGATAATAAACACGAATGATCTTATAGACAACAAAGATGTTCGTATAGTAAACGCTTAGTAAAATGACATATACTTCACTTAAAGAGATTATTGACGACATCCTATTGTTAGTCAGGAATAATAACATTAGTGAGAGTGAGGATTTATCAAGAGCTTAGATAGCATTATGGGTTCGTACATATAAGGCTGCTATAATCAAAGACAGGTTTGATAAATAGAAAGCTGGTCTGCTAGACGATGACGATGTAGTAAAGCTAATCGATAGCCTGTATATACGAGAGAAAGGCCCTCTTGAGTTAGAGGATGTTCAATCTTTAAGTGATAAACCCACATTTCTCAAAAGAACTAAAGATGCTCTAGAGAACATCTACGATAATGATGAGAATAGTATTCTTGCTATATATGATCAGCAAGGAGAGATTATTCAATATATGAGTCATACTCGTAGACACTATCAATACTTTAGAAAATACACATTTGGAGAAATGACTGGTTATTATAAAGATGACGGTCATGTTTACATAGAAGGCACTGCTGATAAAGGTAAGCTTAAATACATATGGGTTGAAGCTATCTTTGACACCATTGATGATGATGAAGATTCTGATAATATGGATGAGTCTGATGTTAAAATACCATCATGGATGGTTCCATTAATTAAGCAGAATATCATGAAGTATGAGCTTGGTTTAATGGTTGAGATGCCTAGTGATGATAGTAATAATGCAACGTTGAGCAGTATAAAGAAGCCAGGACCTCAAGATAATGATAAATAAAACTGATTCACATACGTATCATAGTATGTACAAGTATTATAAAGCAAACAGTCCATATAAGGTCGAATACAGCCTCTATAAGCGCATTTTAGACAGAATGAGTTAGATTATAGCAGAAGCTGTTTTAGATCGCTCAGAAGGCTTTAAAATGCCTTGTGGACTAGGTTATATTCAAGTTGGTAAGTATCAACCTAAGAACTATAATTCTAAATCTCTGAGTATAGATTATAAACTAACCAGAGAGTATGGCAAGGTGATATACCATTTGAATGAACACAGTAATGGATATAAATATCGACTGCATTGGTCTAAAGTTCCTATGACGTTTGCTGATAGATATAAATATCAACTATGTCTTGTACGTGCTAACAAGCGTAAATTAGCTCAACTAATATTTAACAAACACGATTATTTAAACATCAATGATATACAAATATGTAAAATGTGAATCTGTCATAGCTAAGATAATGGCTGATTCTGACGCATCAGAGGTTCGTAATAGAATATCAGATATACGAGAATGGATCTTTGAGGCTATTGAGAAGATTGGTGCTCCAATGTAGTATATTAGAAAAGAGTCTGGTGTAGATGAGCCGTTACTCAAGCTTATAGATTACCAAGTGCCAATCCCTGATGATCTTATCCATTTAGATACTGTAGCATATTCTAACACACCTAATGGTCCGTGGATACCTGCTAGAAAAGATACTTCGGATATACACCGGTTTAAACACGGTATTGTACATAAACCTGAATATATGTATATTCCGCATGACAATGCAAATAAGACAATACCTGATAAGATACGAGTTGCTCCTGAACATCAGGATCCTGCACACAAACTTATAACATCTCAATCTCAGTTGTTAACTATGAATGGTCATAAAGCATTTCATCAGTTAGCACGTAATATATAGAGTAGTCCTACATATTTTATTAAGCCAGGATGGATCGTTAGTAATAAAAGAGACGGTTTTATTAAGCTTGTATACAAATCTATCGCAACAGATGAACGTGGATACCCTCTTATACCAGACAATGCAGCTTATCAAGAAGCTATTTATTGGTACGTAATGATGAAGCTAGCATTCCCTAAGTTTATGAAAGGTAAGCTTGGAGGTCGTAGTGTTTACGATAATAGAATGGCTTATACTCATATACAGCAACAGTGGGCTTATTATAGAGAACAAGCTTATGCTGAAGCTATGATGCCAACACAAGATGACCTTAGATCAATTAAAAATGATTGGCTAAGATTGATACCAGATATTGATGCAGACGATTATTTCTTCAAACCCACTGGCGATAGAGAATTAACTTATAACGATAGCTATTATGACTAATACAAATACTCAATAGGTAAACATGTTTTCTGGTGGTATGGATACTGATACTTCAGACATGTTTATTGATAAGAATAGATACCGCATGGCTAAGAACTTGAGGTTTGTAACAGACACTCAGTCTAGTGGCGGAGAATTACATGCGGTACAAGGATTTAAGCCTGTACTCAAAGGCTTATTGCCAAACGTTATTGCAACAACTGTTGTACGTAATCTAGGTGTTATTGTATAGAAAACGCCTAATGATGACGAGTCAAAATGGTGTGTTAAGACGTTTGACAACAACAAACCGATTTAGCTAAAAACAGTCTTCTTATGTAAAGAAGAGATTGGCTCAGATAAACCTAGCGTATTAGGATTATACGAAACAAACAAGATCTATAAGCTATATATCGCAGATGGAGTACATCCATTGATGATTATAGACTTACTCCCTAAAAAAGAAGTAGTCCCTGTTAACATAAGTGAAGTTGCGATATACTCATCTGTTGTGTTAAACAAACCTATTATCAACGGGTTTACATCTGGATCTCTTAAATCAGGATGTGTATCGTATGCATATAGATTGTATGGATCATACGGTCCTGGAACAGAGATGTCTATACCAACGAGATAGCTTTAGATTCCAGAGAAACCATTATCTGGAAATTAGTTGAAGGGTGCTAAGAGTGATTACGCAACAGGATGCGGAGTATCAATAACATGTAATTTAGATAATCCTGTTCCTGATAAATTTGATCACATTCTTATATACAGAATATCATATCAGGTACAAGGACAACTTCCGTTAATAGAGCTCATATACGATGGTAAACGTACTGGTAATAGCGTAAGGTTCATAGACTCTGGTCAGAAGGCTCTTGGTACATTGACATTGGAGGAATACAACAGTGTATCTGGAAATCATATTATCCCCAAGATCATTGAATCTAAGAACGATTATTTGTTTGCTGGAAACATTAAAGAACAGCAACACGATTTGTTTGAAGACTATGACACACGAGCATACTCATTCAATCCTATTGGTATTGCTTACTTATATGATGCGTCTGGTATAAATAAGACCAATGTGACAAGCTCTACGTATGACACGGTTAAGCCTACTGGAGACTGTTTCAATATATACAACGATATGTCAACAGAACCTCTTGATGATCGCTATAATTATATAGACGGAGATGGTTCTTATTGTAGATACGACATAGATAAGTACTATGGTGGTACTGGTGTTAATATATCTTGGAGGTTTGTAATAGCATCATTAGTTGGAGATGCAAATGTATCTGTGCTATCAACAGATCCTAAATGGGGAAATGATGGTATTGGTACTAGTTCTATATGTATCGACAAGAATACCAATAAGAGTACTGATGTTACAAAACCCGTTGTATGCGAATATTTAAAATATCACAACGATAACAGCTCTGAAAATGCACAATATGATACATCTGAATATGTTAGTGTTAGCTCAAGTTTATCGTATTCTGATGCAAAGACATCTATGTTATTCAGATCATTAAGACGAGATGAGTTATATAGATACGGTATTGTGTTATATCATAAGAATGGATCTGCATCTAACGTCAAATGGATTGCTGATATACGTACGCCTAATATAACATGGGATGGTTGTGAAACATTCTATGCTCGTGGTAAGAATGGAAATAATCCAGAAGATCTTATTGTAAGACCATTGGGTATTGAGTTTGATGTACGCAATCTGCCGGAAGACTGTGTTGGATACGAGATTGTTAGATGTCAACGTAAAGAGTCTGATATAGCAACAATATCACAAGGAGTTATATCAAGACCTATTGCTGAACAATATTCGCCAGGGCTTGCATCAAGACCGACTACAGCTGGTTCTACAGTATATACGCCAAGTGGATTTATAACAACGAATCGATATTGGACTGGTGATGATGCTTATGCTAGAGTACATAGTGATGCAGATAGCTCTGGCTGGGAAGCTGATAATTTTGAAAATAACACAATATATCAGTTTATATCACCTGAAGTATCTTATTTGAAAGGATCTATAAAGGATTTTGATAACAACACATCTTTATCCCTAAACCCTGTAAAATATATATTTGGAGCAAGTTCTACAGCCCTTGGAAATACGTACAACCAATATAAAACAAGCCTTGCGTATGGTGGTAAGAAGTATCGTGGTATATATCCATCTGCTGGTAATGGTAGGTTTGCTTGCGGCTACGACACATTCGTACAATCTGATAATGGGCAGAATCCTGTGTACAAGACTCTAAGCAGAGAGGATGTTGATGCTAATGCTAAGTCTAATGTGTTATTCCCAACGCTTTGTTGTAAAAAAGATGGTATTGATATTGTAAACTCATTATATAAGTTCAGATCATCATTTGAGGAATCTAGAGAAGGTATTTTGGCATCAGAAGCTGGTCGTGATGACATCAGTACAGATGCATATGGTAGACATGGCCAATACACAGGTGTAACTCCATCTCGTGGAAACATATATATAAACAGTAACGGTATTCTTAGTAGAGGTGTCTCATGGGTATCATCTACCGGAGATGAAAGTAATGTTACCAACGGAGGATTCCAAACGGTACGAGATGCTACATATATGTACGTAAAACTATATGAACAAAGTTCTAATGTTTGGTCACGTGTACATAATGCGAATCATATTGAGCAAGCTGGATATATTAAAGACGATAAAGCTATTGGATACGTACCTGTATATAGAAGAATCACCAACAGTCTTAAGTTCTCTGTAAAAGACTCTGTAATACCAAAAGAGTTTAGCTGGGATGATTATGCATCACGAGTCAAAGATACTGCAAACTGGACTAAATCGTTCAATGATAAAATAGACGCTATTGGTAATACGAACTATTGCAATTATGTATCTGGTGGTGGGTTCTCTCAAAACCTGGAAGCTAAAGATGGTGATAATTTCGTACGAGATTGTTAGTTATATGGTCCTGGAGGATCATGCATGTTGTTACAGATAGATCCGTACGATAATTATTTAGATAATGTGTCATACGATAAAACTGTTCCAAATCCTGAAACACAGATCTTGTTCGATACATTTGGAACATCAAATGCTGTAAATAGCAGACCGTTTACTGTTCCAGGATATGATCCGAATGAGCCTAGTGAACCAGGTTCTGAAGATCTATATACCATCACAGGTTTTTCATCACTTACACCATACAACCCTGATGGATCAAATAACGTATCATTGGTTGTTAAACCTGAGAGCTTAATGGGTACGTTCTTATGTAATCTAAGAAAGAATATTATTCCTTATGGTGGTTATTCTGCTGTAGATAGATCTCTCAACACATACTGTAGTTACGGCAATTACTTCAAGAAAGATGATACAAACACTAAACATGTGATCTTTGATGGAGATTGTTATATACAGCCGTTTGAGTATGTAAGTATGCATAAACAAGCAAATCCTGAATATCTTATCATGAAGACTATGATGGTTGTTTACGCAATACCTGTCGAAACAAATATCAACTTAGCTTATACGTATGGACATGAGCTTAGTAGGAATCTTGGAGATTGGAAGACGACTCTATCTCAAATACAACCTGCTAACGTGATGAATAAATATACTCAAACAACTCCTATGTATTAGTACAACAGTGCTTATTCTATTGATCCAACGGCTAAGCAATATGCAGCACAATCTATAGAAGAGGTATCTGATACTGTTGATACTAGAGTTGTTTACGCTGGGCCTAAGTAGAATGGAGAACGTATAGACAGTTGGAGTAAGTTTCAAGCATCTAATTATATAGATGTTGATTCTAAGTATGGACAACTTACTCAACTAAAAAGCTTCCATAATCAGTTGTTATTTTGGCAAGAAAATGCATTTGGTGTACTGTCTGTAAATGAACGAGTGTAGATTACTGATGATAGTAATATGCCGTTGATGCTTGGTACTGGTGGTGTATTGCAAAGATACGATTACGTATTAACAACAAATGGTATGAAAGCTGGTCAATATGCAGATACTCAATCAGATAGTGCGGTATACTGGTTTGATAATAATAGAAGGGAATTATGCTCATATACTCAAAATGGAAGTACATCATTATCTAAGGCAAAACAAATACAGAATCTTATGAATGCAAGCACACTCAACTATGAGCCTGTTGTTACGTATGATAAGAAATTTAACGAGGTGCTATTCAATGTTACAGATACTGGAGCTGTTGTATATAGTGAGCAAGCACAATCATTCACGGGTTTATACACAATACCGATGAAAGCAGCATTGTCATTCTAGAGTGATTTGTACTTTATAGACGATACGATGTATAAGTGGAATGAAGATGGAGGTAACCTTGGTCATTCTCTTAAGTATGTCGTAAATGATAACAGTAGCTATGTGAAGATATTTGATAATGCTGAGTTTGGTGCTTAGACAAACGATGAGTATAATAATATGAAATTGACATTCAGCACAAAAGTTGGTACCGGCACATTAACAAAAGACGATATAACGAATAGAGAATATTCGTATAGATACGCAATTCCAAGGGCAAACAACGCTTAGTATGGAGATCGAATGCGAGATAAAACAATGTCCGTTGAAATGACTACGGATGGTGATAATAACTTTTCAATACAATATATAATAACTAAATATAGAATATCTTGGTCATGATAGATGGATTAACAAATTACTCAAATACTAGGAGTTTTGCTGATTATTATTATAATAATCCATATCCTGCAACATATACTGGCATGATTGTCCCGTCTGGAAATGGACGTGTCGATTTGTCAGGAGCTATGCCTAAGTTGGTTAACACTCCTCCTAAACTACAAGCTCCTGCATCACTTAATAAGACTCCGTTCAATATAAATAAGTACGGAGGTTTGGTACGGCCAGCAATTCAGTTCGTAGGGTCTGCTATAAACGCATTTGGTTCAACAGATAGTACACAATCCCTTATGCAACAAAACGGATCGGCTTACGTAAATGCCGGAGATTATGGGTATACTAAGTAGAATGACATTGATTATGCCGATCAAATGAGAAAGGTTTCTGCTCAGAATAAGATCAATACACTTGGAACAATGGGTGCTGGTGCTGGAGCGGGAGCTGCTTTAGGAAGTGTCATACCGGGATTGGGTACATTAGTCGGTGGTGGTATTGGAGCTGCTGTAGGACTCGTAACAGGATTGTTTGGTTCTGGTAAAAGAAAGGCTCAGGCTCGTAAACGATTGTTTGATGCTCAACAAACAGTTAATAGAAATAATAATTATGCACAAGCATCTGCTTAGTCAGATTATCTTCAAAATAAGTATATACAAGAGAATGGAGATGCTTCTAATCAGATGTTATATGGTGCCAAGAAAGGTAAGGATAAAGGTATGCGATTAAATGGTAGGTTAAGTACTGAACGTGTGTGGAGTCCGATCGGACTAACCAGTGCTAAACCAAATGCTAGAGTTAGTGGAGGAGAATCTATATTTGATGGAGAATCTGTCGATAACGCAACAGGTACGTATGTGAGCAAAGGAGCACCTAACAAGGATGATCAGTTAGCTAATTTAAGAGATCAGTCTGTTGTATTTGGAGACAACGTTAATCTGAGAACTGGTTATAAATATAAAGACGAAGTTGCTCCATATATATAGGCACTTGAGAAAATAAATAAGAAGTACGAAATACGTACTGACAATAAATTAAATCAGCTCAGAGGCACTGTTGGTCAACATACAGACAACATAAACCAACAAGAGATAAACAAGTTGAAGAAGCCGATTGTTGATTTCCTAAACAACAAAGCTGATGAACAAAAACAAGATAGAGAAATGATGAGTTATTATCCGTCATACAGATGCGGCAAAGATCGTTTGCCTGGATATGCTAACGGTCGTCCGACAATATTAGATACGATCATACCAACTGGTACCGGAGCACTGTTATCTCTTGGACAGTATTTCTAGGCCAAAAATCAGCGTCCAAAAGGATCTGATATATATGCTAGTAATCCTTACGAACAGGCTGCGCTTAATCAAATGGATTCGTTCAGAATCAATCCGTATGCTATAGCTAGAGCAAATGCTGATGCAGAAAGACGAGCAGCTTATCAAGTTGGTAATATTGGAGGATTAACAAGCGGACAAAGAGGTGCTGGTAGAATTGCATTAGCTCTTGGTACAATGGCTAACAATGCCAAAGCCTTGAATGATATTGAACTACAGAATATTCAGTTAGCACAACAAGCTGCTCAGGCTAAGATTAACGCTGGTAATGCTTACGCTAAACGCAGAATGGCTGCTAGTGCTCAAGATTATGAGAACTACGCATCCGCACATGCTGCAAGACAGCAGGGTATGCAGGTAGGTTTACGTAACTTTATGGATTATCTCAACAGCTATATGTCTAATGAATACAAACGTAAGCAGGGTATTGACATGCTTGATCTATATCAGCAACAGATAGATTTAGACAAACAGAAGCAGTTGTCTGAATACGAAAGGAATTTGGAAAGAAAGGCTAGTTCAAAACCTCTTGATCTAGCAACACTTGCTAACATGTATTCAGTAAGATATCCGTGGAAACAACCTATACACTATGACTTCACTCCTAAAATGAAATTAAGATGATATATTCAAAAGACTAGTGGATACAATTACCCACAAAAGATTTATATGATTCTCAGATCATGATAGCATCTATCAATGCTGCAAGAGATATGTATGAAAAGGGTTTGCAGGAGACTAAGGAGTTTAATAAGCTGTATGGTGATTTTACGAGCCCTATTGCAAGAGATGTTGATTATTGGTACGATAACACATTGAAACCTGTCAGAGATGCTATAAACTACATGTATGACAAGGGTATAGACCCAACACGATCTGCTGAAGGTCGAGCTCTTATACAGAAGCTTATTAACCAAGCACCTGTTGCTAAGTTAAATCAGATCAGACAATCAGCTAAGATAGCAGATGAATACGTAAAGAACCGAGGAACCATGTAGGCCAATGGCCTATATGATCCCGGATTTGAACAGTTTGCTTTACGAGATCAGTATGGTAGACCTGTTGATCTATCTACTTGGAGTACTATCGATGATGGAACTTGGGAACGTACAGCACCATATAAGTATGAATCTTTATACGACTATACATCTCCAATGTTTAAAGACCTAAAACCTCATGAACTAACTAAAGCTGAAGTTTAGAGTTTTGGTGTAAAATATGACCCGAGGTATCAATATCAAGGTATAAGTAAAGGTGATCTTGAAAGAATTACGGGAGAGAGGATTCCTGGTGTTTAGAATGAAACCTTATACAAATATTATAGAGATCGTGCAGCAGATGTTGTACGTAAACAGTATATAGCCGCTGGTAAGAATCCTGCTGAAATAACTCAAGATGAAATTGATAGACAATTTGTTCAAGATGTGATACAAGCTAATTCAGCTCGTATTATTGAGCCAACTAAATCTGCTGATCAGTTTGCTGTTATGGCACAAAGTCAAGCTAACGATATGCAGAAATTAAGATTCCAACAGGATCGTGAAGATGCTAGATTCAACAAAGATCTTGCTTATAAATACTGGGCTGATCAACAAGCTACAGGACGTGCAATGATAACTGCTGGACTAAATCCTAATACAGGAGCTCCATTGAAAGGATTTGAAAATGAAGGCATTGCACGTGGTGTCTATGATAGACTTCTTGATGATGTTGCTACTAATTTACAACAACGTGATGAGAAGTATTTAGCCTCGTTTAAAGCTAAGGCTAACAATACGTATAGTGCATTCTTACGTGCTCATTAGAACTCACCGGTACATGATAATTCTGGAAGAGCATGGACTGGTAGAAGAATGGCTAATCAGTATTTCGATGTTGCTCGCAAGAAAGGTTATAAAGCAGCAGAGAAATGGCTTGTTAAGAATTTCAATAAATCATGGCACAGAGAAAAAGGAACTGCTTTCTGGAGAAGTTTTGATCAATATCGTACAGCTCGCAAAGAATACGAAATGCCTGGTGGTAAACATAGAGCTGAGTATATTGGAGAACAACAAGGTATTAGTAGAATCCATCTTAATGATGCCGATATCAACAGGGAGTTCCAAGACTATTTGATACAGCGAGATGCCGCTTCGGCAACAATACTAAGGTCAGCAATTCCTATGTCCGAGGTTAAAGATAAGAAGGGAAAAGTTTAGAGTTATTAGGGTATTATTGGCCCAGAAACAACACTTGCGACTATTGGCAAAGTTCTAGTTGTAACAGGAAGGGGATATTCTTATAAGACTCCCGAGCGTAAATTAGACAGAGCCATTAAAGGTTTAACATTCACAATAGCTCCTGGGGATGTAAATACTGCTCAATATGGAGCCGGAACAGGTCTTAGATATTCTAAGGGTATGAGAGGACTTGTTGTACACAAAGCTACTTTTAGTAAAGATGAGTTGAAGAAGAGAGGGTTTGATCCTGATAAATACAGATCTCGTTGGGGTCACTTTGGTATAACTGATAGTAAGAGACCTGGCTGTGTTGATATACAAGTTATGACAGATATTTCAGGGTCTCAAGCAGCTCTTAATATTAAAGGTGATAAAGAGTGGGGTGGATCTGCTTATTCAAAATCACGTATTGCTAGAAACCAAGCTATGCAAGAAGAACGTGCTGCAATGGAATAATATAATAAAATAAATTATGCGTAGAAAGAAACACGGTGACGTCTTAGATCCAACGATACATGTTGGATATGAGTTACTTAAAAATAGAGAAGCTATTAACTATGCTGTAGCTGCTCATGAAAATGAATCTAAAGCAATAAGGCGTAGCTACACGGAAGCTTATGCTGAGTTAAATAAAAAACGTGCAAATGCTGTAAATACGCTTATTAAATCCGATGATCCAGAAGAAGTATCACTTGGTAAACAGTTGCAAGCAGCGTGGAAAATGCAGCCTGATAACGACAAATCAGGTGATGCTAAATCTGCTCTTGTAGACGTACTTAGTGGTGGAATAAATGCTGATTTAAATTTATCAGTACTTTCGCACATAGACGGTTTGGGATTAAACAAGCTTATTGCGCCTAATAATACACTCTCATATCTCAGTAGGCTTAATTCAACACAAGCTGATTCTGGAATTGGTGCCTTGCAAAGACTTAATAAGTATGAAGATCATATCAACAATTACTTAAAAGTCCTTGATGCTAAGAAAAAGATAAAGTATCTTAAACAACAAGAAGCTATTCTGGATGATCAAGCTATTAAGACGTCAGATCCTAAGATGAAGCAGTCGTATTTAAATCGCTTGTATCAGGTGCGTGATTCTAAATATGCACAAGCAGATATTTTAAATGCGTACCAAAAGGATGTTGATATACTTGAGAAAACAGATCCTACATCAGCTGGTTCAATGATTGATAATGCCAGAAAAGCTATTGAAGACTTATTCAATCCCATGTGGGAAACAGCACCTTTGCGAGATGTATTGAATGATGCAAAAGCACCATTGTACGATTTAAAATCAAAGAGTGATGCTGAAAAACGTGATGCATTACAACAATCGTTACGTAACATTGCTGACATCAAGCCACTGTTACAAGCTAATGTAGAACGTAATCTAAAAGATGCTGCATATTATGAGCGTAGGATAAGCCCTGAATTTGTTGCTAAAAGAGATACTCCAGGTATGGATTTCTTTGATGCAGATACTTATTTATATAAGATGTCTGGTGTAATGGGTTCATCTGGTACGTCTTGGAGAGCTCAATTAGCTGCTGCCGCTATAGGTGCTGTAGGTGGACTAGCAGCCCCGTTTACAGGAGGTACATCTGTTGCAGCAGCAGCTCCAATAGTATTTGGATTGAATTATGCTGCTGGTATTGATGAGAACCAAGCTGAAGTTGCAACAGCTGCTCGTGAAAAGTTTACGGCAATGCTTGGTGGTGAAAACAGTCCTAAGTATAAGCAGTTTATAAAAGATGGTCGTGCTCAATTACCTAAGAACATATCTGTTTCAGATTCTAGGATTGTTGACATGTATCTAGCCGGTTAGATTGTATCGAATAAGACTAGTATAAATAGAGCTAAGGTTGATGTTCATAAAGATATTGAGGCTTTATTTACAAAAGACATGGTCGCTACTACAGCAAACAATCTAATTAATACTGTGTTGGAAATAATGCCATTCGGTAAGAGTGTCTCAGAAACAATGGGTCTCAAAAACTGGAAGTTCTATAGGAGAGCTAGCGCAATACCCAGGTACTTACGTAAAAAAGGTGGTCTTGCTAAAGAAGCTTATGAAATAGGTTCTGCATTTAAAGCTGGTGCTAAAACTGGTTCTAAGTTGTTTGCACCACTTGGTGTTGGAGGAACAACTATTGGTGCAGGTATTGGTGGAGCTACAAACACTGCGTTTAGATATATAGGAATGCCGTTCAGAGATCCTGGTTTTAAGAAGCTTTGGGGTAGTATTACTGACAAATTTCATAGAGTAGTCAATGCAGTAGACAGAGTAAATACCAAATGGTTGAAGAAGTTTAATGCTAAACCTGCTAGAGGAATTCTTGGTGATGGATTTGTCGAGATGAACTATTTTCAAAACAGAAAGTATGGTTTGGAATTAGCTAAACGTCTAGGTATATCTGGTATTTCAGAAGGTGTTGAGGAAGGTAAACAGTATTAGAATGCAGAAGATTTTAAGAAAGGTTATGATGAACGTCAATTAAGAACTGACGTTATAAGTCTTGCATTCGATGATTTCTTAACAGGTCTCGATGTCGGTAGAGATATACTTTCAATACCACTAGATCCTATTGGCATACTTAAAACTAAAGATAAGGATAGACTTGCTGATGTTAAGGGTGGTATGTTAGCTGGTTTAACACACGTCGGTTCCGTCGGCATTATGAACTCTGTAAGTCCGTACCTTGAAGAGAAAAGTGCTAATAAGTTCTTAATTGAGAACATGCTCACTGAAAATGTTATCGCCAACGACAAGTTAGATAAGCTTATGCGTTATTCTAATTTGTCGAGAGAACAGTCTGGCATGTGGGATAAAATAAAAGCTGGTGTAAGACAAGGAATAACACGCTCAAACAGACTACAGGCCCTTGAAAAAGCTTTTGCTAATTTTAAGGAGCTGAATCAAAAGGAATATGAGAATACTGGTGACTATATCACATCTCCTGAGAATATAGACAAAGAGTTTGCTGACTTTAGAAGAGCTGTTGGATTAACTAGATCTACACGTATGCAAGAGATGGCTGAACGTGCTGAAGTTGACACTAATAGTGATGACTATGGCGCATTTGTTGCTACGTATATGATGGCTGCTGACAATCTTCTTGATAAGTCAGAACAGTTTGCTAAGAACGAAAGTGAGCGTAATACTGAAGCTAATAAGATACTAAATAGTATTAGTATTGTTAATGAACAAGTACTTGAGGACGCTGGTGTACCTAGAGCTTTATGGAATGATCCTAGATTTAATGGTGCAGAACATGATTTAAAACGACCTTTTATCGAACGTCTTGCCAGATTACAAGCATTGCTTGAGACTAAGCAGGAACTTGAAGATGCTCTAAAAGCTGGTGCTAATAGAGCGATTATGCGTAAATACATTGACGGTATTGAGCATCAGATTGATATTGTAAAAAATGGACAATATCAAACAGATCCTGAGACTGGTGAACAGGTTAAAGTTGAAGGATTATCTGACCTTGCTCAACAACTTTATTCTGCAAAAATCGGAGTTGATGATAAAGGTTATAATCTACATGCTGGAGAATCTATTAATACTCTTGATGATATTGCAGCAGTATCCGTAGATCAAGAAGCTCAAGACAAACTTGCTGATATATACAGACAATCATATCTCGAACAATTCAACATAGAAAATGCCAGTGCTGCTTTAGAACAGATTACTGGTACCACAATAACTTTTAAAGATGAGAATGGAGAAGACGAAGTTATTGTTGATAAACCGAGTGGGTTTAATACTATTTGGGATAGGATAAAAGAAGCTCGTAATGACAACGATGTGTTTTGGAATGAGCTTACATCTGATGCGTTTAAGACGGATGAAGAGCTTGAAGCCGATAAAGATGCTGGTGAAGTTTATGAAAGTGGTTGGAGTAAACTACGGAATATTACCACAGAATACGCTCTCGATGAAAAAGGAGACCGTATCAAAGCGGATGAAAATACTAAACTAAAAGACGATTAGACTGTAAGTCAGGACGGGTACGTATTAAATATAACAAAAGAGTCTCCAATTAAAGAGCGTTTGATATTTACTCCAGAAGATCAGGACGAAGTGTCGAAATCTAATGAATATCAAGAAACTATTGAAAGTATTGTACCCGAGATTAAGATTGCATATGGTTACGAAAATAGTTCCAATATAGGTTCAGTAACACAACAAGTTGGCGAAGCAAAACAGCAATTGTTAGAAGCCAAAGAGTCAGAGAAGCGTGCTAAAGAAGCTGCTAGACTCAGAGCTGAATTAAAACGTAAACTTGAGAAGGAAGCTGATGAAAAACGCAAAGCGTTTATCAAATTAAATCCTGAGTACGAAGGTAAATCTAACGAAGTAGTTGATGCAGCTATTGCTAAACATGAGAAGATAGTATAGAGACGCAAACAACGTGAACAAGAACGTAAAGCCAAGGCTCTTGCGAAGTAGATTGAAAAAAATAAGCTTACTAGAGTTGATGGTAAAGTTCATATTGATAAAAAAGGTATTTCACATAAAGTATATTAGAGAAAAGATGGTGCTTATGTGACAGTACGTTGGGACGAACTTGGTAATCTTAAACAAACAGTTGTCAATAAAAACGATATTATCTCTGAGAAACAAGGCCTTATAAACGATGTATACACAGAACTTGTCAAACTCATAAAAGAGGTTGACGGACATAATGGCGATGTGATGCGTACGATACTGTCTAATATATAGATCTTAGATTTTTCAAAGAACGGTATTCTTAATACGTATACACAGCTTTACAAACTACTAAAGGTTGCTGGTAAAGCAAACTCTATTGACATCTATGAGGCTGTTGGTATACTTGGAGATAGGTTAGCATCTACAGGATATGTGTGGAACAGATCCATGTCTCATCACGATGTTATTGAGAGCAATGATATTGAAAATGATTATGCTTAGAATGATAAGTTACGTATTGATGAACAACGTTTGAAGTCATTAGATGCTCCAATCATTTATCATAATGGCAAGATTGTAAGTAATCCTACTGCAACTGTTGAACGTGGTATGTCGTTATCAGATGCTATTAAAAAGGCTAGATCTGGTGACAAAACGATTGCTGCTAAACTCGTTGAATACAAAAAATATCTATCTGAAAATTTAGAAGCTGCTGTTGCAGATGTACAATATCCTGGAGATGTAAACGCGGCTAAGTTGATTGAGAAAATCGATCACGAGTTAGATGAACTAAACAAGAGTCCTGAACAGAAAAAGATCGATAAGATCGTTTCAGATAAAGGTTTAACTAAAACAGATGATGTTTATACGTATAAAGATGGTCATCAAACACCAGTATACTTAGATAAGAATGGAAAGAAATGTATATTATCTAAGTCTAAGAAAGGTTATCGTGTAAACTATACTGTTAAATTTGATCAGAAACCTGCAACTAAACCTGAACCTGCTCAACCAGCGCAACCTACTAAACCTACAGAGCCTTCTAAATCAGAACAACCAACACAACCTACTCAGTCTACATCTACCAAACCTGCTGATAAACCTGTAACCACGGATAAGACTACGCTTTCTCCTCAACAAAAAACCGTCGAAATGCTTGCTAAAAAACGGGCTGAAGACAAGTTGAAAGTTGGTGTTGATGGTTACGAATTAACAGGATAGGCTTATTTTATAAAAGTTAATGGTAAGATACAACGATTCAGACGTGTTCATGCTATTATTCCTGCACAAACTTTAAAGCTAAAGAAGTCGATTGATCATATGATCTATACTTTTGAATAGATTTATAATGAACCAATGTCTGACAAAGAGGTTGTTTAGGAAGTAGTAAACATAATAGAAGATGTTATAAAAAATGGTGCATATGTAAGTATTGAAAATGGCTATGTTGTAAAAGTTGATTTCGAAAAACAAGCTGATCTTGAAAGACATCGTCTTTCTGCGCAAGCAATTCATGATCTGAATGTATACTTGAAATATCTCAAAGAAGCAGGGCCGTTTGATTAGAGCGAATTCGTTGGTATAGTCAGTGATGTTGCACACATTATAGCATCAACAGAGCCTGGTGTATCTGTACATATTGGTAATGTAGTAGAAGGTGTTGTTAATCATGTCGTACAACGTGTATTGGATCAAGGTTATGAAAATATTGTTGGTACTGAAGAGCAACTTGTTGATGAAATACTTAATACAAGATCTCATGACAGTTTTAAACAATCATCAACTCCTGAATCTGGTGAATACGGATCTAACCGTACGTATGACGAGTGGTTTAATAAAAACAGAGGCGTAGTAAAGAATCTTGTATTAGATGTATTAAGATAGCTTAAATCTTTCCACGACTTAGGTTGGGTTGTACAATCTGAAAAGCTTACATTATATGGAGAGTTTAAGGGTGTTGGTCGTGTTGCTGGAGAACCTGACCTTATTGCTATTGATCAAGATGGCGGCATCCATATGATCGATATTAAAACGTCAAAAAATTCGTTCTATAATGGTGAAGATTATTCTAGTGGATATGTGAACGTTTGGGGTGCTGATTCATGGGGTCAGATGTTCAGTACACAGACACAATACTCTAATCAACAGACTGCATATAGAATGTTAATGAAAGCGTCGTTAGGAATGGATACGACTGCCGAATTAATGCCATATATTGTAGATTATCACAAGAATACTGGATTAATATTAAACGTTGTACTTGAACCACGAATTCCAATCGTATATTCTGATTTTATAGAAGCAATGTTTAATGGCGTGGAGTATTCACCTGAAAACTTTAGCACGATGTCTAGATTCTCTGAACGATTTGTTCAGGGTGTTTTGGATACATATAATACGGCAATCGAAGATTATAACAAAGCTGTTTCTGATTTTGAAAGCCAGATTGGACAGCTTCCAAAACAATTCATGTTTGATGTCACTCATGGTAAGTATATGAGCCCATTATCATATACTTTTGATGAGATTCATATAATAGATGCAAAAGCTAAAAGGTTGTGGGATATTACGCAACAGATACATCATTGTATCGAACAAGCATTGGCGGAAGAAGAAAGGAGAACCAATGAGCAACCTATACAACCTACTCCAGAGCCCACTAAACCAGAACCAGAAGTTACGCCATAGCCTGAGACTGAGCCGGAGAGTAAAAAACAATCTGAAACTAAGCAAAGTCCTGACAAGCATCCAGAAGTCAAACCGAACAATGGTTCTACAGAACCAACAGGTTTGGTGGCGCTTTAGAATGGATATGTTTATAAATTCGCAGTTAGTTTTGAAAATCCATATCCATAGATTCAAAGCGATCGTGCCGAAAATGATAAAGAGTTTGCAGCTATAATAAACGCTGCTGATTTTGGATTACCGGAAACAACTACTGCTACAATATCCAATACTGGTAAAAATCTTGATAAGATATAGATCAAGATTACATATACAGATAGAAAAACAGGTAAAGTATATAACTTTGGTAAAACTTTGCCAAATGGTAAGCGTGACTATTTATTCATAAATGCCGGTAACAACTTACCAGGACATGCTGTTACAGAAAATTTCAGAGCATTATATAATCTGGCTGCACAGCTTACCGAATACAATCAAGCTCATCCTGGCAAGAAAGCTGTTCTTCGTGTAACAGAATGGTATCGTACAGATGGTAGATTGATGTACAAAGAGAAGAACGGCGTTGTATCATAGGAAAATCATCCAGTTGTAGATCCTAAGTTAGGTATTATTACTGATGATCTGTATCAATTTAGTGCTGAGCGTCAAGTTCCTGGTGATACACGTGTGATGCTAAACGACATAGGGTTTGTAAAAGATGGTGCTGTTTATACATATGGTAATAGTAATACTAGGCAGCAATTAGATGTCGTACCTAAAGATATTCCTAATGGTGTCATAGTATATTCTAAGCGTGTACCAAGAGCTGAAGCTCCTAATGGTTTTAGACGTCTACCTATCGTACTTAGAAAAAGAATTCTTTCTGACGGAGATGTTAATTTTATAATGGATGTTCTTAAAGACCCATCATTACTAAGTCAAGAATATAATGGATTACATGGAGCAACCATAGGTTCTATAAGTAATCTTATCTTACCTATCATAACAGATGCTGCATATCTATCACCTCAAAAGAAACTGTTTGTAGATCGTGCTACTAATACGGTTTATTACATAACCGCCAAAGAATGGAAAGATGCCAACAATAAGGTTAGAACATTGAGTGACAGTGGCTATAACATGTTGAATGAAAACCATGTTGAATAGTTAAAACAAATCATAAAAGGATTATCTATAGAAGTTAACTCTGATGTGATGCAATCTAGATTTGGTACTGATACTGATTCAAATCTACCGTTGAAGGCTATCCGAGAATGGTTTAATGACAATCCTACAGAAAAAACGTTTACTATCAGAGGTAGTCTTGGTAATACATCAATATCGTTTGATAGGAGTGATTTCCAAGATCATAAGGCTGATAATGGTGATGTATATAACGGATTGAGTGGAGCTGGTTGGTATTTACGTACTGGTATATTGCAAACAAACGCTGTTGGTATTGGTGCACCTCACGTTCACATTAACGCAGTTACGATGGATCCTAAAGGGTATTAGAAATCAGTGCTTAACAATGGAGCTGTTATCGATAATAATACGGAATCAAAGCCAGAGACTAAGCCTGATACTAAGCCTGAATCAAAAACAGATCGTGATTCAAAGAAAAAGCCACCCAAACCTAGTCCAACGAGCAGTGGCTAGACATCTGATTCTGCATTAGATGCTTTATCGTCACTTCTTGACATGCAAGATGACAATCAAGTCACGACCGATAATATAGATAACCAATCTGCTGATCAACAAGCTTTGGATAACGAACAGATAGAAGATTGGGAACTCTTTCATATTGGACGAGCTGCCACAGGTAAGACTATCAATAAAAAGAAAGCTCGTAGACACGCTGAACATATTCTTGGCAAAGATTTTGTTTCTGATGATAGAACATTTGGATTTATCGACGGTGTTATTAAACAATTCGACGATGGTTCTGCTGTATTAGGTATATGTAGAAAAGATTCGATAAGATTATCATCACTTGCTGAGAATGGTGTTGAATATCATGAGGCATTCCATAGAATATTCGAGCTTATTATACCCGAACATTTACGTGATTCTATATACGAAAAGGTTGCTGCTGACAATGACATAGATTTGCAAAACGATCCTGATTATACGAATCATCGTAAGGTTGCAGAGTTGATGGCTGATTGGTATTGGGATTATCAAGTTGGACAATTCCATGTTGATTCTTACAATATATTTGCTAAAGCTTGGAATAGAATGCGTGACTTTGCATTACGTTTCACTAATAGATATCGTAATGACCGTGCGGTATTGAAACTATTCTCTGACATACGTAGAGGTAAGTATGCATCTCGTAAGGCTAATAGTAGTGCTATAAAACGATTTGTTACGAACTTTAAAAATAACCTAATGTACAAACAACATGGTAAAGATTTCAAACACATCGTTGGTGATGAGATGTATTACCATATTGTTGAAAGTGCAAAATTCTTTGTATTTGCAGGGTCTGACATATCCGTCAATGGTTCTAATATATCCGATTTGAATAATGCTTTGAATGAAGAGACTATTCTAAAAGGTGCAAAACGTCTTGCTGATGCAGGTAATGATATACTCGGAATCAACCTGTCTGATGATCAAAGAAGTGAAGGCCAAAAGGCCTTGTTTGAGTTCATAGCTAATCTTGATGACATACAGTTTAAATTAGATCTTGCTAATTCTATAAAAGCTATTAGTACTAACTTCGAACAAGTTGAATCTGAAAATGCTGACGAAAAAGCTGAGGCTGGCGATCCTATAAATCAATCTATAGAAGGTCATATAAAAGATGCCGTTGAATTCGATCCATTTGAGAAAACGTCTCAGCAGGTCAGATTCTTCTTTGCAACAATACCAAATCAGAAATGGTCATATACGCCTAGTATACAAAACGGTAGGGTCAAGCTTGTTCGTACTAAAGAACAAGTCTTTAACGAGTACGGTTTGCCTGAGTTTATACCTGTACGAGATGCTTATAACAAGTTTATAAACACTGTACATAACGTAGATACACTCGATGAACTAATTGATACTCTCAACAAGAAGGCTCAGATAGAACCGTTCTATGAGACGATTGCTGAGAACATAAAGGCTGTTATGGATAAACGCATGTCATATGATGGAGATTCTGTCAAATATGACATTGATGCTGAAAACCTATTAGTTCAGATAATGGCACAAGCTCGTTCTAATAAGTACAACATGGTTACCATGATGAGTTCTAGTGCTGAAGAAGGTGTTGATACAACATTCGGAAGGTACAAGACTAGGGTTATGTCTACTGGTGTAGAATATCAAGCTAGAAATACAGCTATCTCTTGGTCATCCAATTTCGCTAATGGTGGTACAAATCTTGTTAAGATAACTAAAGTTGGAAAGCGTGCTATAAACGATAAGGATGCTGATGCAGCTAGTACGTTCTCAAACTTTGCCAAGTTCTTAACTGGTACATATGATAACAAACGTTTATCCTTAAAGGATTTTATACAAAACGCTATACTTGGAAAGCTTGGACTGAAACAATACTTAGGATTACCAGTTGGAAACAAGATATTTAAGATACAAGATATAGACGATGCTTCAATGCAGTTATGTAAAGAATACATCGTACAACAGTTGAATTCTATGGGCATCAACATAGAGCTCAATGCATTTAACTACATGCTTGTTGAAAAATACGGTTCTGCTGGTGCTGAAGCGTTGTTGAAGATGCTAACATCAACAAATGTTGAGGATTCTATGACTACATTCATACAATTCTTAAATAACATTGTTGTAAACAACCAACTAAATGTTACAGATGACAACAAGTTCTATGTCGGATCTTTGCCAGTCGCACTTGATTTGATCTATACAAAGTTTGCATTCACTAGTAATTTGGCTAATTGGCAATATAGATACAAACAAGCAACAACTCAATTATCCGTAAAGGGCTCTGGAGACAACCTTAAATACTTAATATCTCAAAACAACTTCTTAACAGATAGTACTCGTGACTTTAATAAAAGGGGTCCTCAATTCCAACTTATATCATCTGGTACAGATCCATACATCTATTCAACACGTACAGATCCAAATACAGGCCAGTCTATTTGGGCAGGATCTTTTGTATTAAACGGTTTGTTAAATAACGATCAGGCACAAATTGAGCTCCAGTTATTTGATGGATTCCGTACAGACAATAAGAACGATTATGGTGCTGATTATTTCCAGATAACTAATGATGAGGACATGCTGTGTAAGATGAAGTTCTTGATGGATAACACACTTACAGGACCTACGATGTCTGATAAAAAATCATATTATGGTGTTCATTTAAAAGGAATTCGTATACCTGGTATTGATTATTCTCACATGTACGATAATTCTGGAAAGGTTGTTGTAGATGGTAATGCGTTAGGTGATCAGGTAATAAACGGTAGTTATTCATACGATATTGCTGGTTTCGATACACCTGTTGTAATGCAAAGACAGGATGTTATAGATCAATTCTTATCATATGCATACGCTGAACGTGAAAGTATTATCAAAACGATAAATGCTATGTCTGAGATGACTGAAGAAGAGAAGAAGAAAGCTGTTAAAAACTTCTATACTTCTCAGAACGGTGCTAGATTTTCGTCGTTACTTGGAATATGGCCTGTAACAGAAAGTGGTGCTGGATCATATCTATCGTTTAATAATGCAAAATTAACACCTAAACAAGCTCTTGAAAGAGCTGATAAAAACTTCTTTGCACCAATGATTGGTGGCAGACCTATGACAGAACGTGAAGCTAACGATTATCGTAGAACGATACTTGAGATGGTTTTGTAGAAGCGTTTGACTACCATGATGGTGAATCTAAGGAAGAAAGGACTTGTTGACTTAGTTGTAGATGGTGGACGTAAGTATTGGGTTAATAAAGGTTTGCCTGCAGATGCTATAGAATTTATAGCAAAATCTCTACTCAGAAGTCAAAACAGACTTGATGCCACTGGAAATGCAATAGATCAGAATAGTATGCGCGAAGCAATAAGTAGTGCAATAGTGTTGTTTGCAAACGACATGGTTGTTAAGCACATAATGTCTGTAGAAGAGCATGAGCGTCTTTATGCGTCTAACCCAGGTTATTTCAAATGGAAGTATGATAAGGAGACAGGTGTTCTAACAAACCGTCTTGTTGACCAAGTTAAGCGTAATGGTGGTGATGGATCTACTGGTATAAATAATTTCACAGAACTTACAAACATACCAGAACATTGGCTTGATAAAGATGGCTAGTTTACAGGTGAGTATCGTTGTTGTGAGATTAAAGATGAGGAGATTGCGTCTCCATAGATCGAAAAGATCAAGAGACTTATGATATCATCTTCTCGTACACGAGCTTTACGTGAGTATCATGTCAAGAAGGAAAAATCTGATTATGAGGATAAAATATCCAGGATGAAACGTGATGAACGTCCTGACGATGCTGAACAATTATACCAACGTAAGCGTATCTCAAATATGATTGATGAGAAACTTGCGGCGATGAATGATGATCAGATAGAACAAGAGCTTCGTTCATTAGGTATACTTGGTATAGCAGATGAATAGGCAAAAGTTGCTTATGAAAGCTATGCTGGAGGAATCGATGTAAATGACGGTGCTGCATATATTACTGATGATATGTGCGAGATGCTTCTCAGAATGGTTGGTTCGTATTCTTCAGAGGTTGCTGAAGCGTTTAAAGTATTACGATCTAATTCTGTTAAAGATATGTATAAGATTGCTGATGCTTATACTAAAGTTATCACAACAGTTATAGGTTCATAGAAATATACAGCAAAAGGTCGTAGAGTTGACGCCATTGGTAATATCACGGATTACTATCATAAATACGCATTGTTCCCAGTATTCCCAATGCTTGCTAGTGGTAAGATGGGTAATATTTACAGCATGATGAAGAACAATGATGTAGACATGGTATTGATGAGTTCTGCTGTAAAAGTAGGAAGTCAAGGTGCTGTAGCTAATCCTAAATGGGATGATTACCGTCAAGACGATGATAAAGATAACAAAGCTAATTACAACAAAGACGGTTCGTTAAAACCTGTATTTTCAGAATCATTTAAAGTTAATCCATATTCAGTATCATTCGAATATCTCCGTAAGCAGTTAAATACTGATCCAAATGAGAAAAAGTATATGAATATTGGTAGTCAGGCAACAAAGGTTGCTTTGGCAAGCTTAAACCCTAGTGCGATGTATCTCACAAGAGACGGTGAAGAAAAGAGTGGTCAAGAGCTTCTTGATGATATTATGAACTCAATGAAAGCTATCAGTGACATGGGAATGGATTAGATTAATGATCAGTATTTCTTGACAAACGATGAAGGATAGTTTGTTGATGAGGACGGAAATGTTGTTATTGATCCTATTGTGGACCCTGTTAAATATTCAAAGGCATTAAAACGAACCTTTGGTTCTGATAAAATAAGTTTGAATTTAGCTTAGGCGCTGCAACCTGTTCCTTATAAAGATGGTAAGGGCAAAATACGTTACAGGTTCAATATGCCTTTAGATGCTGTACAATCATCTAACTTCTTAGAATCTAAGATTATTTCTAGCATAAACAAGTCTGTTATTGATACTAAAACACCTGGTGCTGCATTCATACAACGCTCTATATGGAGCATGGAGAGTGCTACGTTATATGATCGTCGTAAAGGCAAGCTTATTGATGATGAGAATATTGCGCCATCTATAAATGGTGGTAACCGTCTTCAGATGGTTAATGAAGAAGGATCTATGGATTGTGTATTATCAGTAGATTTCTTTACAAAGATTTTTGGTGATTTATTCCATTATACAACAGGCGGTGATTACATGCTTAATGAGTTTGGAAATCATATACCAGTAACTAGAATACATGAAGGTAAGACTTTGTATAAAGTTAAACAAGCAGACATATTTAACGAAGGTAAGTTCGTAGAAACATGGGTTGATGATATCAACGACCTTCCTGATGGTACTGAAGTTATTTATAAGAAAAATAAGATAGAACGTCATACACGTAGCTTTGATGAAGTTCGTCAATACTTAATAGATCAGGGCGTGATTGGTCCAAACGCAAAGACTAATATATTAGCATATCGTATTCCTACACAGGCTTAGGCATCCACACATGCTCTTAGGTGTGTTGATATAATGCCTGTTGTCAACGATACGGTTATGTTACCTGCAGAGTTTACTAGGGTTACTGGATCAGATTTCGATATTGATAAACTATTCTTAACAGGTATTAATTATCGTATTGAAAACGGTGTTGTAACATCTTCTTTTGATAAAGATAGTGATGAGTATCATCAAAATAAAATCGTAACGTCTTATTTAGCATTACTTACAGATGTTGATAAAAACTCACCAGAACCAAGATCGTTCATATCATTACACCGATCTATTGATAATGATACACAGTTAGCACTAGATGCGTTAAAAGAAATCGATGATGATGGAGATGTGACAGAAGAGCAACCGTATCAATTTTACGATATTACAACGCAAACTGATACTAAAAATCAATATGTTACAGGTAAAATCGGTATAGGTCCTTACGCTCTAAATAATAATAATCATATTCTTACATGGTTATATCACGTCAGCTTTAAACCGAGTAAATCTTCTATAATGTCCGCATTTAATCTAAACGCTCTTGATAATATGACAGATATTGACGGGAAACCAATTCTTGGTTGGATATCAGCATTTATTAATGGTCACGTAGACTGTGCAAAAGACCCTTGGCCTCCTAGAACTAATGCCAATCCATTTACATATAACATTTCAAATTTATTGTTACGTACAGGTTGGGGTAAGAATACAATATTCTTCTTAAGGCAACCGATCATGTTAGCGATGGCACAGGCTTACATGAGAGCTAGTTCTGAGTATATGTCTGATGGCACATCTTAGTTCAGACGTCAACAACAAGCCATAGACAATGTTGTGTTTGGAGAAGATAGTAAATATCATCTTGAAAATGTTTAGATAGACGGTTTTACTGTATCGGAATGGATGGATATTATTGAAAGTTAGGATAAAGAAAAGATTATTCTCAAATAGTCTCTTAATGCAACGCTAAGTACAATACTAACTCGTGAAAACATGAAGGCTTAGGCTAAGACTCCTCTTGGCAAAATGGGCGATGTATAGTTCCAAGCAGCTGTTTATCTTGCATACAAACAGTTTGATAAGTACGCAAATGCACTATCAAATCTGGTAAAATATTGCAAGATTGATACTAAGAAGCATGGAAAAAGTCTTGCAGAGCAGCTTGTTTGGTATGAAGGATATAATGATCTGTTTAATAACGGTGAGACTGGCAAGTTGTTTAATAGCGCAGCTCTTCAAGAGTTGAAAGAATTTAGTTATATTGGCGTTAAGACCGAAAATGCTATTAAAGCTACAAAATAGATTATTGGAGGTCAGTTCTTCAGTGGTTCACGTTAGTTTATCAAAGCTATTGAAAATTTAAGTAAGCTCGTCGGTAACGAACATCGTTACGAAACTGTTAGGTTTGTCGAAGCAGCTACAAAAGCTATTAGTGCATCGATTAAATCAGAATACTTTAATTATTATGTCAATAAGCTATTTGGTGATTCTACATACGTAAGAGATCTTGTTAATGGTAGTTCGGAGCAGCATAACGTAAGATATCATTATGATAAAAAGGCTCCTTATATTGAGGTTGATGAAGATATGATTTATCCATTGAGAACGTATATTGGTAAACCGATAAATATTTCATGGAAGACCAAAAGCGGTTCTCAAATGAAAGCATATCCGAATGTTATCGTTGCTATTAGTGGTAATAAAGTATATCTTCAGAAGGAGATATAGTTTAATAGTAAGGGTAGAAGATCACCTCTTACTGTTGACGCTAATATAGATGTACAATTTACTCAGGGTAATAATACAATATATGACCGCATAGGAGCTCTTAAGACTCTTATTGAGAACAACAGTGCTCTTGCAGATCTTAAAGGTAATATATTGTTGCGTGATATAATATTAGCTGCAACATAGAAGTATACTCCATCTTATAAGCGCATTGCTGGAGAAGCATCTGATACGTATGATGATCTTAAGTTCATTAAGCTTGAAACATTCTTTGAAGATAATGGAGATAAGACTGATCAGTATATTAGAGCATGGGATTCATTGCTGAGATATACTAATGATAATGAAAGATTGTAGAATGCCGTTCGTAAATTAGCAAACGATCTTGTTATATACGCATTTATAACATCTGGCGACACTAAAGGATCTACTAAATTATTCCAGTATGTACCTGATTCTTGGAGAAACGGTGAGTTTAATCCTGAAGGTATGAAATCATATGCTGAATTTATTCGTAATAAACTTGACGAGTTAAATGGTTATGGCGAAACTAAGATTGATCTTGATGATGTTATATTGAATAACTGGCAAAATGATCAGTTTGTACCAAAATATCGTGTGGATGATAAGGCTGAATAGCAAAAGCTGACACCTATATATACTGACGGACGTAATACATATGGTTATCCTGTAGTAATTCAGGGTATGAACATTGAAAAACCTGCGGATAAAAACCATACGCCTAAGGTAAATGTTGTAATAGATCCTACAAAGGCTCCTCAATATATTAAGATAACCCGTGATTATAAACATCGTAATTCACAAAGACAGTATTCTATATACAAGTTCCACTCTGTTGCTCAAACTGCTGATGGAATAAGGTATCCTATATACGTTAAAGTTGAACCAAAAGGTATTACTATAAAATCTTCTGGTGGTACGTATATGGTGACAGAATATGGTCGTTCAGACAGACTAGATAAGGCTGAGAATAGCACTATACCTGAACTGTTTGAGTTGTTATACACAGCCCAAAACTTCCAAGATCAGTTGAGAGGTATGCCTAAGAGTGATCTAAAGGATTCTAATATATTATAGGACCTTAGACGATTTGCTGAGTTGAATATGGCTGAAAAGATGGCCATCAATAATAGATCATATAGTACTAATATGGATATTGCACAAACTCAAGCTGTTCAATTTAATGACACAACTTAGAATGTGAATGGTGTTACTAACACTGCTGTAAATCCGCTTACTATATCTGATAAAACTGAAGCATTTGGTGTAACTGTAGACCCTAAGCTTAAATAGAATTACAAACAATGGTTAGTAGATCATCCAAACGGTATTGTTGCATATAGAATTAATTATAACAACTTCAATACTGCTGAAAATGTAAATAAGAATATTATAGGAAATCCATTTGATTGGTAGAAATATGGTCAGGGAGAATCGCTATCAATGTTCTACGAATGGCTTACTACAGGGACTAATCATGGCGAAGTTTTAGCTACCGATGAATATCGTAATGCTATAATCAACAAGTTGCTAAGTATAGACAAGCCTGAAATTTTATATTACAAAGAACTTGGTCATCCTAGTCATGCAACAGTTCTTGGATATCTTATTGAACACAAAGAGCTGTTACAACCTCAATCTCAAGCAAGTACGTCTGTTACCAGTAGTACTACTTAGACAGATGAGTTACGTAAATCTCAGAATGTTTCATCTCAAGATAATACGACTTAGAATGATAATTCTGATCAATCTCAAAGCAGCACACCTGTTGACACAAATAAGCAATCTAGTACTAACAAGACAACAGTCAATCCAGAAACAGCTCAGGCTAGACCACAACAAACTGTTGAAGATTCTAAACCAAAGACTAGTGAGACAAAGACTGATGAAGACAGTAAGCCTGTACAACAGATTAAGTTAACAGCTGGTCAAGAAGCTGCTAAGAAAGCCATATTGAACTTTATAAAGACAGCAGATGCTTCCAAAGGAGAGTATTTCACTCTAACAGGTAAAGCTGGTACAGGTAAGACTACGTTGATACAAGAGGTTATTAGAGAGATTGCTAAAGATAATCCTTATCAGAGATTTGTTGTATCTGCATTAGCTCATAAAGCAGTACAAGTTATATATGGTAAGACTAAAAAATCTTCAAAGTTTGTTTCTGCTTCAACCGTAGCATCGTTACTTGGTATGAAATTAGATCAAGAAACCGGACTGTTCAAGTCAGTTGGTAAAAATGCGAAAATCAAGCTTAAACATAATAGTATATTATTTGTAGATGAAGCATCTATGTTGAATGAGCAGAACATAAAGCTTTTGATGGATGCTGCAATACGTACAGATTCTAAAGTCATATTCTTAGGTGACCCTGGACAACTTCCTCCAATACGAACAGGAGATCTTGTTAAGTATGGAACCGATTCGTTATCTCCAGTATTTAAGACTCAGAAAGATGAATACTCAGCAGGTCTTACAGAAAGAGTACGACAAGGAGAAGGTAGCCCGATCTTGGATTATGCAGATACGTTCTGGAATTATAGTACAACAGAAGGTTAGACGGATCGACGTGTTAATGACGAAGATATGTCTCGTGTTGAAAACGCTCAAGGATCTATTGAGTTTATAAACGAACAACAGGCTGATAAGATAGTGCCGTTATTTAAACAAGCTGTTGAGACAAACAACCCATCATTGATCAAGGTTGTAGCATATCACAACAAGACTGTTAAACAATGGAATCAAATTATTCGTCGTAAGGTTTATGGTGATGAATACAGTTCTAATCCATTACCGGGAGATATCTTAATGATGACGGATACATATAATGATCCGGCTTCTGATGATGCAAAACCATTGTTGTTTAATAGTGAAGATATATCTGTTATTAGTACTGGTCCTATTCGCACTGTATAGCGTGTTCAACTCATGGACGCTACTATAAAAGACCCTCGTGGTAAAATAATCACAGTGCCTTTGATAATACCTACTAAGGAGAATATAGATGAGTTTAATAATAATAAACGTCTATTGTGGAATGAAGCTCAGAAATATAAAAATACAGATCGTGGTAAATATAAGAGAGCGTTAGATATGTATTGGAGCTATGGAACAGAATGGGCTCATGTTGAATATAGTTATGCTATAACAAGCCATAAATCACAAGGTTCTACATACGATGTATCTATTGTAGATTCTGCAGACATCAACAATAATGGATTTATGTCAGACATCAGTAAAGCTCGTAGTATCTATACAGCTATAACAAGAGCTCGTAACTCAGCCGTTATCTTACGTGATAAGCTTGGTACTCTTGATGTTGATCTGAAACAGCTTAATGATCGTATAAATGGTTATAAAGATGGTTCTGTAACACCTCCTGCTCAGATTACACCGGATACTGTAGATAATGTAGGTAATACATATAAAGAGAATGTTGCAACATTAGAGTCTGATAAGACAATCTTATCTAATGAAGAGATATTGAAGCTTAGACCATTTACTGGTAATAATAAAGCTCCTCGTATAGCTGTTGCGTCCGAACATACTGACCCTGTATTCTTTGCTAAGAAGATAAAAGATTTCTTTGAAGGAAAGACTTCTGTGTAGCCACGTTTTGGATAGCCAATCACTGCTAAAGATATTGATGCGTTATACATTATAACAAAGCACGACGGCCTTCCTCTTAGAGACATTCTTTCTATAAAAATACCTAAGATAATACATTTTAGTATAACAGGTTTAGGCGGAACTAAATATGAACCGGGCGTTATGCCGTACAACGAACTACTTGATCGTATTGGAGATTACATAAAACAAGGTCTTGATCCGTCTATGGTAACTGTTCGTATCGATCCGATTGTACCTGGTGTCACACCGAAGCATGTTATAGAAAATATTATAAAACGTGCATCTTCTATGGGTATTAAAAATATAAGATTCAGTATCATGGATTTCTATGCAACTACTGCTCAGTTTACAGAAGCTAATGGTTTTGATTACTCTAAATATTACGTACCTCAAACGAATGCAGACGGTTCGCAAAGAGTGTTGTTAGTATCTCGTGATGGTAGATCATTCTCTAGAATTGATGGTGTTTCATACAGACAAGTTGGTAAGTCCATAGCTGTACTTCAGAGTTACGGCGCCGAGTCAAAAGTATATTTACAAGGTAAAAGTGGTAATGTTTGGGTTAAAACTGTTCAAACATCAAATATAACAGATGACGTTATTAAAAGTAAAGATGGATGGACTGTGTTGAACGATAAACAAGTTATGAACGATTAGGTGGCCAGTAGAGTAAAGGCCGGTGTACATTTACAGAAGCTGTATGAAACTCATGCGAAAAAAACCACTATAGAAAACATCGCCAATATAGTTAAAGATCTTGGAGACAAGTATGGTGTTAGATTATCAACGTGTGCTGAACCAGATATTCTTCCATCTGGAATATCTCATGAGGGCTGTTTGAGTGTGTAGGCTATAAACGATATGCTTCATACACATATTGAAGACAAACATCGTGATAATAACAAATCCAGACCTCTTTGTGAATGTTATGGAGGTAAAACAGACATACTTAAATATAATGATAAGTGTGCATCTAGCTGTGCATATTGCTATGCTCACCATAATAGTAATGCTGCTGCAACTATGTACAACCCAGATGGTTCTTTAAAGCATAATGCACTCACAACAACTCGTAGAGATACTGAGAAATTCGATGATACAGATATCGATAAGAAATTCATATTACACTGTAAAGGTAAATAATTATGATAATTGCATGTCCCAATTTAGCAAATCCTGAAGTAAAACAGGAGTTTGATGAGCTTATATCCGTATTAGGAGAGAAAGCTGCTTATGCAGCATGGGCTCTAAATGATGGGAACATGATAGATCGAGCTCCTAACGGAGCTCCTTCTATCTTGTTTCAATCATTACTATCTAAAAATAAAAATGATCGTACAGCAGCCATACGTGAAAAGGCTGAAATATACAAGAAATCGTTTAATTCTTGGTTTGCAAAGCTAGGTGATGAAGCTAAAGAATTATTTACCGACGCTAATGGAGAACCATTGACAGAAGTATTGGATAAGAACTTTAGTTCTATTTACGATATTCTTGTTGGTAAGCAAGATCCTGTAGTTGATTTAAACAAAGCATCATTAGAAGAGTCATAGATACTTGAGAATGCTCCAAGAGATTCTAAAGGTAGATTATTAGCTCCTAATGGTAAGCCGTCTAATTTGAATGAATATCAATACGCTCAAGTAAGAACTAAAGCATTTAAAGATTAGTTTGGTGATTGGGAGAATAATCCAGAGCACGCATCTAAAGTAGTTGATGAAAATGGTGAACCTTTGGTTGTTTATCATGGTACAAATTCAAAAACTAACAACAACATATACGCTCGTAGAGATACAAATTCTAAGCTAATAAATGCTATTGCTAGTATACACAGACAACTTAAACAAATACCTAAACAAGTAAACACAACACGTTACGGTGGAGATAATATATATTATCAACTACGTAAAGCTTTACCTAAGGAGATTGTTGAAGATATAGTTAAGTTCTATTATGAAGAAAAAGATCGTGATTCATTCTTAGATAGAGTAGAGTTCTATATCAACAACTAGCTTAAGTAGTCTGTTATGCCAAAAGTCATAGCTGCGGCTAAAGAAAGACAACTTGAACTATCAACACATTATGATGCTCGTCAAATAACTGCATAGTTGTTTGGAGCACTTAAGAGTGGTAGAATAACAGGAGATGTTGAAGCAGATGAGGCATTCATTGGTCATTATCAAACGCAGTTAGCTCAACAATTATTTCCAGTTATTTACAAAAAAGGTTGGTCTAAACAGAGGTATGGTTATTATGCAAAGTAGTTTTCTTAGATATCTAAAGCGATATAGACTGCTGTTACATAGTATAATAATGCTCGCATAGGCAATCTTAACCATATATATAAGCTTGAAGCTGTTGTAGCAGGAATGAAGAATGCTGAGTTCAAACAACATCTTATTGAGTATATAACGGCTGTTGATCGTACAACTCCACGTAACCGTAACAATGCTAAAAACCCTGATATAAAAATCGAAGACGATCGTATCTCTGATTTTAAAGCACCGCACCTCAAAACAACTCTGCTTAATTTTGGAAACAAAAGCCGTCGTTCTCTTAAAGAAACTCTTGCCGATATAAAACAACGTACTAATGCTTACGATGAAATTATTGATATATTGTTGGATAAGATGAAAGGTGACACTGTTGTAAAGCTCAATATGCACGTATCTCATATGGCATATGGTGTTACCCATTTTAACAAGTATGATCTTGCATCATCTACAGTTTATATTGCATATGCTGAGAATAATGATGAATCTGATTTTATACAAACTATTATACATGAAGCAATCCATGTTGTAACCGTATAGTACTTGAGAAACAACCCTCAGTACAGTCAGTTATTCGACAAATATACCAGTTACTTACGAGGTATAAGTAATAAGTAGTGGCTTGGTAATGAAAACGCTGAAGAGATGATTGCAGAGTTCTTCTCAAACGCTGAATATAGAGAGTGGTTAAAGACCGTACCTGTACCAAAGGTTAAAAACATGTCTATGTTTGAAAAGATCGTAGATTTCATTGTACGTATATTTACAGGTAATTCTAAAAATGCTTACGAACAAATAAAGCCTGCATTAGAACACATTCTCAATGAAGGTTTAGCTAATACAACCGTTAGTGAATTTGATTCTAATAGCGAAGCTGCCAAGTCTAGTTATCGAAAATCAGTACAGTCTATATCAGAACAAATTCAAGAGATGTATGACGATATCCAGTTAAAGAAACGTGAATATTTAGATAATGTTAAAGCTCAACATAAAAACAATACAGGTGTTGCTTATTCTCCATATCAAATTAATCGTATAACCGTACAATATGATCAGAACCAACTATCTAAATAGATATCTACATATCAAAAGACATTAGCTCAGCTACACGGTTTAATCTTTAACGGTACGTACTATGAATCAACAGGGCACTCTTTAATGAACGGTGTTGTAGAGTATGTTGTTAATGCATTAGATCAATCAACGTTCTCAGCATATCGTAATTAGAATATTGATAGATACTCTGATTTAACACCAGATCATATGTCTAATGTTACTGAAATCATAAGAAATGCTTTTGTTGATGGTGACATACAAACTCTTGACAAACAATTAGCGTTAACATACGTTAGAATGTTCTGGCAAACTCCATTGATACAATAGGGTTTACAACTACTCGATAATGGAAGTAAGAACCCCAATCAACTTGAGACAGAACTCGTTAATCTTATAACAGAAGAGTCTCTTAAAGATCGTATCTAGAATAAAAGTTTACGTGATTATATCAAAGACTTTTGGAATAATCTTAAAAAGATCGTATCTAAAGTGTTTGATCCTAAAAACGTTAGCCAACAACAGCGTGATGAGATATTTAAAACCATCAAAGCTGCTCAATTATACGATCAAGAATTAAAGGAGGATTCTTCTATAACTCCGATATATGATAGAGCTAATGGTGATTTTACATCATCTTTGTTGTTATCTGAACAAGATAAATAGATTCTTCCAGAAGTTATAAAACACGGTAAAACTAGATTATCTGCTCTACGAGCAAAACGTGTTCGTAATGAACGTAAAATGGTTGAAATACGTAACCAAATAGAGCAGTTTGAAGAGTTAAATGGTGAGAGTATTGTAGATACGTATAATACTGTTATAGAATGTTTAGTTGATGCTGAAAACGACTTCAGATAGACGTTGAACTATATGGATTAGTTAACATCTAGAGATATTAGTTCTTGGGATCCTGAATAGATTCTAGCTATTGGTAGGGACCTTATTGGTCACTATGTCTCTTTGTTAACAATGCTTTATGATTCCGTATTCGATAAACATTCTGCTATTGGTGCTTATAATGATATTATAACAGATCCAGATAGTAAACATTATGATGATTCAGCTATCAACATAAAGAACCATCTTAAGCAAACGATGTAGAGCATAACAGCTATTCAACGTAAGTATAATAAAGAAATTAGTATTCCATATGCTCGTTGGTTCTTACATCGTGCTATTGACGATCTTGATAGACAAGGTAAGATTCAAGATATCGATGCTTTTAAACGTAGAGCTGATCAGTTCTTAGACGGAGGTTTTGAAAACGGTGGACTTTCTGCTGGTGAAATAATGGTTGGCTTTGCTACAAAATCTAATAGTAATATTGTACGAGTTATAACTGATATTATACAAAACATAGAAGGTACTCGTGATCGTAAGACATTATCGAAAGGAATGGCCTTGATGAATTTGTATAACAAACTTAGACCAAATGGTTCTCAAATAAGTCCCGTAAACTGGTAGAAATAGTTCTTAGAGACTGATGAACAAGGCGTTCCTACTGGATATTTCATTAGAGAGATAAACTCCGGTTTGTTCTTTAAAGAACGTGACTAGGTTATAGAGGAACTTAATGATAAGTATAGTAATACTGAAAAATACGGTGGCGCAGCTATTACGTTTGATGATGGTAAACCCGTATTTCATGATGACGATACTACTGCAAACGATTCTGTATATAACCAGTATTATGACGAACTTGATGAATGGCTATCTCAGCATGCAGAGCGTAGATACATACTTGACTATTACAAGAATAGGCGTAGATACTTAAGTCAAGATACTCAACGCGCTATGAATCGTATTCAACGTTAGATACAGCTTCTCAGAAGTATGCCAGAAGCTATAGATGAAGATGGATGGTTCGATAAATCAAAACTAAGTACACGAGATAGACGCCTATATGATGCTCTTATGACTCAGAAACGAGAACTTGGTAGTCATTATTACTTCTCAACAGACAACGGTATACTTTCGTTAAAAGAAAAGACTGGTGATGCATTACGTATGGCTGATGAGATATCTGCTTGGAATGAGTTTCTTACTAAACATGTTAGATATTCTAAGAATATCGAATTGTATAACAAGAAACGTTCTGAAATACCTGCCAATAAACTACTTGAGTTTGATAGAGAAAATACTGTTACGTCATTCACTCCTCAGTTTTACGAGGTACTGAGCGAACTTGGTAATGCACGAAGTCCTGAATTAATAAGATTACAAAAACGTCAACGTGAGATTGTTAGTAAGCTTAAGAACTATCAAGAAGGTATTATACAACCAGATCTTACACAACTTGGAACTGGTATTGATCAGACTACACGTAGTATATATAAAGAACTAAATCGTATTGAAACCCAAATAGCTCAGGAAAAAGCTAACCTTAAAGGTACTGCTCAAAAAGGTCCTGATGCATAGCTTGCATCAAAGATATTAGCAACGTTCTTAATGAATAAGAATGTACGTAACAAGAATACTAATAATACGTTCTGGAACTATCTTATAGGAGAGTGGAATGTTGTGTTAAAAGCTAACAGTGCTAATTAGTCTGCTATACGTAAGTAGTTTGAAGATTTATTTACCATAAATATACCTGGATCACTTACTAAAGGTAAGCTTAGTTTGTTTACTATATTAGATGCTCCTTCTGGGCAACTGCATGATCCTAAAACTGGTGAACCTTTATATTTTCATGGAGAACCTCTTATTTTAAAAGACGACCTGCCTAGTCAAAACTTTTCAGAATTAGATATGACATCTGATTTCGTAAATATACATTACGATGTTAAAAATAAGTATTCAACACAACCTAAAGAAATTTTATATCGTAATCAGAAATATTTCGATCTAATAGCTGATCCGAATAAACTTCAACTCTTAACAGCTATGAAGAATATGATGACTGAAGCACGATCTATGATTCCAAACACATCTATATACAAAGAAGATGAGGTTTGTTAGATGACTGGATCAACACACGATCTTATTATGCGTAATGCTAAGAGCGAGATTGGTACAATACTTAAGTATCATATATAGAAAACGTTTACTGGTAAGTATGGTGAACAAACAGACGATGTTGAAACAAACTTTGATCTTCCAAGACGTCCTAACGGAGAGGTTGTTCAAAATATTCCAATACGATGGGTTCAACGTTTAAAAGATCAAAGACTGTTAACAACAGATCTTATAGGATCAACTATAGCGTTCTATAATATGGCCGAAAACTATGCCCTTAAGAGTGATGTAATAGCTCCATTAGAGCTTGTTAGAAACGCATTGTTACAAGCTCCTACAGGTGAAAACCCGTTAGCTCGTACTGATAATGGAAATCAAGCTAAAAAACTTCAATCATTGTACGATATACATATGTATGGTCATGAGACATCTACAACTAATTATATAACAAAAAGATCTGATACGCAAGCTACTATTATATAGAACGCAAAGCTTGTTAGAAAAATGGCACAGAAAGCAATGCTTGGTGCAAACTTTCTAGTTCAGAATGTTGGTTATGTTGATGCGATGCTATCCGCAATGACTGATGCTATTGGAGGTAGGTATATGACAAAACGTGATTTGTTCTGGGCTATATTTAATGCCAATAAAGACATGATAAATAATGTTCGTCATTTTGGTAATCCAAATACTAATAACAAGCTTGGTGCGTTGATGCAACTAAATCAATTATCTCGTAAGAACTCTGAAATATTCTCAGATACGCATAAAAGTAGATTCACACGTATGCGTAAAGGTTTACGTATAATGGCTGGTTATTCTATCACTGATTATATGGTAAACAGTGTTGTTCTTGAGGCTTTTTACAAAAACTATCACCTTATGGATGATTTAAATGGACATAAGAGGTTTATGAATAGCGACGATGCTATACGTATATACGAAAAACATGGTTATTCAAGAAAAGAAGCTCTTAAAGTTTGGAAAAACGCATCTAAAGATAATTTGTTCAACGCATATACGTAGGAAGATGGTATTGCCGTAGTCAAAGAAAAGTATAAACAGTATGTCACAAAAGATTTATAGAATACTGTGATGAAAAAGCTCAAAACTAGAACCGCATCATACAATGGTATGCTACCAGATATAGAAAAGGCTAAGATGGCTTAGAATATATGGGGTTCATATTTTACTATGATGCGTGGTTTCTTGATGGATACGTACTGGGCTCGTTTTAATAAGATCAATGATTACGCTGCATAGAATGAAAATGGCAGTACTAATTACGGATATGCTGTAAAACATGATGACGGTGGTTTTGAAAACTTAGCTACTGGTGTTCTTGAAGGATCTTTGTATCAAGATGGAATGCGTGCTGTTGGCAAATATATATCAGGTTTAAAGAATGTTATAAAAGGCAAAGGTTTTCATACAAATCTTACAGATAATCAACGATATGCTGTACGTAAACAGGTTGCTGAAATTGCTATAATTCTAGGATTGGCTATTGGTACAAACTTATTTACCAAGTTATTATACTCATTATTCCCAAGTTGGGATGATGATGACAAAGACCCTAACTGGACAATCAACGTATTTGATCCAGAAGATGAAGATAGGAATTTAATTGATTTCCGTGACGATGTTGAAAGTTATAGTAAAGATTATTAGAAGTTGGTTTTATGGGATACTGCAGCATTATTAACAAAATTGACATTTGAGCGTACTACACCGTATTGGTATGGAACTATTATAGATATTATCAAATCTCCTACTCCTGTAACTTCGTATATAGATCAGCTTGAGGGATTATATAATATTATACCAGACTCGTTCAACGGTAAGCTTCGTGACCCAATAACCACTGGTGGATATAGAGGTATGACTCGTGGTACCAAAGACATTTGTAATGTACTATCTGCAACAGGTCTTAATAATATTGTAAAAGCATGGCATGTTGCCGGACGTAAATCATCATTCAACTTCTATTCTCAACAAGGTCTTAATAGATTCTTTGTACAAAGCCAAAGTGATTACGAAGATCAACTGCAAGATGATTTATACGGTTCTTCTGATGAATATTACGAATAATATACATACATAAATATAATAACTCGACGAACCTATCTTCCGTGTTATTATATTAACACCCCAAAACGCAAGAGGCGCATGTTACCTGGTGTTATCCAAGTAGCATACGCCTCTTTTATTTTTCCTGTATCTCTCTTGCGAAATCATTTCCATCAGAAACATTTGTTTCTAACGGAATTGATTCGCCATCATCATTCAAATACTCATGATTCATCACACGATTCACAAGTTTTGTATCACGACCGTAATAGAAACTTACGATTTTTGCACCATTAGAACCATCGGCATATGGCATACGTAATAAGTTCTTTTGGTTCTTGTTCAACGATATTGTATATACGACATACGTATTACCATCATTGTTTCTTAACGTTTGATCAAACACCCACTTAAGATTGTCAAGCTTCTTACGAAGCGCATCTGAAATAGTTGTCACATCGTACATTAAGAATAAATGATTATCTAGATAAGGACGGTCCGCGTCATTCAACGCAGCATCCTTAAATCCAGATTCATCACTTATATCTTCGTAAAGCAATCCATCCGTAAGAGCAATACAAGCTTTCGTTAATTGACTCATAGGTTCAGTTTTTCAGCACCATCAGACTCATAGTAAGATCTATAATAATCCCACTGATTTGTCTCTTGATGCCATTTGATTTCTTGAAGAGCATTAATTATAGTATTTTCTCTACTACAGACCTGATCAGATGTGAATTCAAACACTCTCACCTGATTAGACCAATCGTTGGAAATTCCTACAATATACCACTTGAAAGCCCAGTCACAAGGGTCATCATTTAATTCATTCTCAATATACCAATTAAGGGCCATCGTATAGAAACATAATTGTCTCAAATAGTCAAACTCTTTCATGCTATCTTCAAATGAGTATAGATGTGATGTTGTTTTAATGTCCATCAATGTTATTGTTTTATGATCGATGTCAAATTTGACACAATCTAACAGTGATTTACATGCAACACCATATGCACACCAGTTGATGTGAAACTCATGATATGTTTTTATATCCGAATTAGTTACATTCTCAAGAAGCTCTTTTGCTTTCTTGTGTTTGTTACATACTTCAGATAGTTCCATGAGCTTATTCATCGTATACGGGCTTATCTTAATACGCTTATCGTTCTCCTTAATGCTTTGGATATACAAATTAAGCGTAGAGGCCTTTTTTAGGCCTTCTGAGAGCATTTTACTCTCACTCTGGCCAGTTGTCCTGTATGCGGCTTTATATGCGCTTAGAACGGCTTTATCAGGCTCTATTTCAGTGGTTGTAGCTAGCTCTTCGCAGAACTTTGTTTCTTGTGAGGATTTTGGTTGCGGAGCATCCCATACAACGTAGTCTTTTTGAAACTCTTCAGGTTGAAGAAGGTATTCGTGTATCATTGTACCCTTAGCTAATTGTGGTAAGCTCAAGCCTTCTTCTTTCCCATCAAGCATATTACGCAAATAGGCTGGCCCCTTCTTTAGGAACCAGCCTATGTTGCTATTGCTTATTCGAGTCATATCCTCATAATACGGGATCTTAGTCTTTTCCATTGGATCGATGTCTCAAACCCTTATGCCTACGTATTATTTCTAACGCAAGCTTAGGATCATGGTTTTTAAATGCAATCTCGAATTGCTTTTTCAGTTCATCTGACTCTTTATTACTCATTTTTGAGTGCTATGTTCATGAATTTGAGAATATCTTCTTTCGAATCATTGGAATGATTTAATTCATCCAAGAAAGACATTATGTTGTCGTAAGACAACACTTTGAACTTGCTGAATATAAAATTAGCTAATTCTTTATCCTCTTTTCCGCAAACACTAGTGACCAGTTTGTTGACTATGTCTTCATCAACACCATAGAATTCTCGTTGATAACGTATACGAGAACAGCGGTCAAACAAATAATCAGACAAACCTTTCTTATCATTACAAGTCATAAGCACTAATCGCTTACAACCGTCTTGGACTCCATCCAAAAGAGTCAGTACCTCAGAAGAATCCCACTCCTTCTCAAATTCATCAAATATTATACAAACAGCTTGATGAATCTTTGCACAAAACTCTTTCAGACGATTTATCCTGATACAGGGATTTCCAATCAGCACAGGCATTCCTGACTTCTTAGCTATATGTTTAGCCATAGCAGTCTTACCTGAACCCTTTAGACCACACAGCAGTACACCAGTAGTCTTCTCACTTCGAGATGCATGGTTTAGGACACAATTAATAAACTTCTTGTCATCTTGTGTAAAATATAGCGCTTGATCCTTAATAGGATCTCGCTCTACAAGAAATATTTCACCACTATATGGATCATATTGCATCTCATACACATGATCACAATTAAGCTCATAATCAATACCCTGAGGTGACGGAATAATTTTGTCACCCATTTTAGCAAATTCTTTCATTGTTTCTGGATTTAATCTCTTGAATCATTGAATCTACCTCTTTGTGATTATGTACGATGTACGCCTTTCGTTCTAAGCCTTTCAACTTAAAGTTGTATAAAAACATCTTCCAACGAAGGGGGAAGTCTCGTTGCACCCTCCCTTTACATTCGCACACAAACCCGTCTCCAATAAAGTCTGGAGTATACTTTATATTGCGATAGCGTTTCCCGAGGTATTCGAACTTAGGTTGTAGTTCAAAATGTTGAGGCTCATATTGTACTGGAATATTATGTTTTTTGAATTCGTTCCAAGTATAAGCCTCTAATGGACTTTTAAATTCATAGCCATCTTGAATTACATGTTTTAACCTAGTTCCTTTAGGAATCGCTTTGTTAGCCTTAACTTTCGACATTTTGTATCATAGTATCTTCATATCTACTTAACGTTTTGGTCAACCATTGTTTTACTTTATCAAAGCCATTGTCTCTAACGGCATCTGATATATCTTTGGCTTTAAAGCTCTTGTGGATGAAAAATGCATCATATCCATACTTCTTACTTAACTTACGAGCATTTGACATTCCTGTCGCATCTCGATCGTACAGTATCAGTATTTTAGACCACTTGGTACTCAAAGTAGCCAATATATCTTCAGGTATGAATGTTGTCTCACTTGCTGCAGCAATAGCATTAAATCCCATCTCATGTAGTACCATCACATCTTTAAGAGACTTTGTGATAATGAGAATACTCCCACCCTCCTTGGGCAATTCAGATAATCCCTGTACGTCCTCATTTGTCAGATTAGAACGCCATTTAGTATACTTAGAGGCTAAAGGTCGGTATATTTTAAATTTGTTACCAACCTTATACGCATACATAGGATTACATTCTTTGTAGATTCCACGGACGATTCTATTACAAAGAAAATATTTAATGCTAAACACTTGATACAAGTTTAACGTAGACATAGATATTGAAAACTGTTTCCAGTAATCTCGATCTACGCTAGTAAACGGTTGTCGAACTATTCCGAAATCCATATCATGGTACGTAGAGTAATCGTATGTGGAGATATGATAGGATTGAGAAGGATTAACCCTTCTTATTATGCGAAGTAGTTCTTTTTCAAGCTCTGGCCTTGTGTTGATGTTTCGATATCGCTTGATAAAATCAATAGCGTTACCTCCATCACCAGTGCCGTGATCTTTATACAACAACCCTCCAGTTCTGCTTCTAAATACAGCAAACGATGGATTTTTGTCATCAGATCGAAGTGGACTATTCATTAGCTTGTTGATCTTAAAATCACCAAGATAATACGAGAAAATAGCATAATCATCCAACTTATCCAACAAGTCTTTTAAACTCATTGTTTTAGCTGTTCTTGTGCTATACATTTGACTTATAAGTTCTATGTTAGTCTCGTGGAGAGGAATCGAACCTCTCTTCCTTATTAAACACACAAACTAAGGAAAACCGTTCACGAGTTGTCGGATTGTTTAAAGCACAATCCGGTAAGCTTAGGGTTTAGGATTTATTCCACCACTGACCATTTTAGAATGGAAGGTCGTCAGCACCTTTCCCAGTATCCGGAGTACTCTTACCAGTAAGCGGGTCGTTAGAAGTCTCCTTGTCGGCAACAATTGTACGTTCAAAATTGTCACGACTAAACTTCTTTATCTGGGAATCTTTCTTGTCCACAGTCATCGGCTCTACAAAGATACCGTTCTTTGAGACTGTTACATAATTGTTCTTATCGAACACGACCTTGAGACGAAGCTCCTTTTGCGTAGCGATCATGGGATCGAGTTTACTCTTAACCCAAGTAATCATCTCCTTGAATGAGTTAAGCTCAACATCCTCGATTGTCGGATAGAAACAATTGATGATCTGAATCAAACGACCAAACTGGCGATCATCAGCACGCTGAAGATCCTCATCGGTCTTTGTATACAAACCCTTCTTGTTCTGCCACTCACTCATACTAACTGTCTGACCATCTTTGTTCTCAAAGACAATCTCCAGGAAGTCTAGACCAGTAGGAGATACATTTACGTTAACCTCCTTCAAATGCACATTCTCATTGATACCGGCAGACATGTAGTTGCCGTTACTCTCTGTATTTGTAATAACTGCGTTCTTCGTATTAAACATAATTTCTTGACTTTATAGTTCTTAATCGTTCTTGTACACTTTATCCCAATACGTGGTTATCGTACCATCATCATTACCTGTTGCAATAATAATGTCTTTTCCACGCAAATGGGGAGCTCGTGCTTCCTTTGTTGTACCATCTCCTCCAACAAAACTGACATGTGTTTCGTTACCTTTACGATATACGAGTCCAACAGCATCAGATTCGCCACAGATTATGGTTCCAAGTTTTCCCACTAAATCGAGGGCCATCTGGCTAAGCTCTTCACCGTTCTGTTCAATCTGTATGTCTTTTACATGACCTACTAGAATGAATTCATCACACAATTCACGGAACATATCAATAACTTTGCGGACGGCTTGGCGAATATATAAATACCCGGCTCCGTTCGGAAGAGTTTTGACGTCTGTCCCCTCCCATTTCTTACCAACTGGAGTTTTCTTGTATAATATAGCGGCGTAACTTAGGCAGATTTCTTCTAAACGAGTGGCATTATCAATAGTGATATGCCTGTAGAAATTATGCCCCACTTCAGTGTTCTTAGCTCTAATGGCTTGAGCAATCTCTCCAAGCTCATTAACACTTCTGGCTTGTACAGCCATAGCATCAATGAACGTACTTCCTCCCTCAAGATCGATTATTAGATTGTCATCTAATTGGGCAAGAGCGGACGTTTTTCCGCATTTGGGGCGCCCATAAAGAATCAAAAATTTAGGATTTGTGGATGTTGCTGGAACCTTACTTGTAGGTAGTATTATCATGCTTCTTGAGTCTATTTTTTATATATTAGAACTTGAAATTGATCACGAAATCAATTATCAACTTCTGTGTTGACGGCTTCAGCAACTTGAGAATGGCTGCAGAATCATCAAGACTCAAAAGAGTATCGTTGATCTGAACCTCATCGTCACCGAAGATACGAATAATCGTACCGTCAGAAAGCTTAATCTTCGTATAATCACCGCAATAGTTATTGGGGCGATAGTCGTTTGCAAGATAGTTGATTGCCTCCAACAAGTCGATGTCCTTACTCGGCTTTGTTGTCTTCGCAGGCTTATTGTTGAACATAAAACTAAACAAACTCTTCTTCTTGGGCTTCTGCTGCTGCATAGAAGAGTTCTTTGCAATCACAGAAGACAAAATAAGAGAAGTGAGATCCTCAGAATAGTTGTCATACGTATTGTAATTGTTATTGGTGTTAGTCTTGTCAACGATAAAAGTATTCTTAATCATAATATTCAGCCTATAAAATGTGTTAAACGTCTTCTCAGATGCTTAGCACTCAATCAGATTGTTGAACTTAAGATCGTTCTCGAATTCGATGATGCACGGCTTACCTGCGTCTCTGTTTTTTAAGATATGCATGTAAACCTTATTCTCTGTTGGTAACTTCATGGGTCCGTACTCCCTTATTCCCAACAATTCCGGTCGATGCATTGCCAAGACATAATCACTGCCTTGGAATACAGCATCTGATGATGATAAATCACTTCTCATCGGGAAATGTCCCGATGGGTTGTTAATCCTTTCTGGCTGTTCTATGTTTCTATTCATTTGCGTAAGAAGTATAACACTCGTAAGAGGTAACTTCTTAGCTTGTATGAAGACTTGAAGCAGGTTACTTATTGTCTCCAATACTGAACCATCACGCGTTGTTAGAAGTGCGTGATCGTACATTATAATGAAATGTTTTCCAGTACCTTTTACATACTGTTCATAGAATGCCATAATTGTATTCTTAACTTGCGTAGAAGTACCAGGATTGTCTACAAAGTAGATTGGATACTTCTTTAGCTTAGAGGCTACTGATACGACACTAGCGAAGGTTTTGTCGTCCAGGTCCTTTTCAGAACTATACAGATCAGAAGTCGTTCTCTTAAGCTTGTTTGAGAGCGTCCTTCCGACCTGCCTAAAGCCAACCATTTCTAACGAAAAATTAAGAATCACAATGTCTTCACTCGGATTAAGATCAATAATGTCCGTTGCGATAAGATTTGCAAGAGAGCTCTTACCTGTTCCTGAAATTCCAGTAAACGTATAAACAGTGTTTGGCTCTATACCTCCCATGCACTGAGAGTTGAGCTTATTCCATCTTGTTCTTAGAGACACAACACTGTGTTCCTTCCTACCACGTATATAGTCAATAGCTTCTTGAGCTACTATAGACATTGGTCGTATCTTAAGATTAGATGAGTTCTGTTCCATAACTTTGTTGTTTTGTTTCGTTCACTTGGTCTTGCATTTCTTCCTCAGATTCTTCCCACTGATGGTCAACTAACCATCGCCACATTGTCTTCATATACATCAACTTTCCTGTTCTACTCTTTTTATCGAGTTCAAACTTAAGACAGTCAATGAGATGTTGGGCCATTGCTGAGCTTTTTCCAACATTTGAATTAAACATGCGTCTACATTTGTTTACATTTGCTCTAAGATAGGTTTTTACACCATCTGGTCGCATAATATAGACGGGGTACATATCGTAAAACTGATCAAACCAATCCTTTTCAGGTTTTAAATGGTTTTTAAGCTGATCAGTTGCTTGATACGTAATTGAATTGCCTTTCTCTATCGAGGTTATAAGTCCCTGAGAAACTAAGTATGATATTTCATCGTCCGTAATTAGGCTGACAATTTTTTGGACGTCTTGATTATTTTTGTGATTGTCGTCTAATACCATACTTAGGAACACCAACTGGTTCATATTGAGTTGTTGCGGTAAATCCGCAAGTTTTGTATCTAATTCAATAATCATCTCTTATACTCAAAGGTTAACAAGTTGGTTACTAAAAGAGTTCTAACTGTCGACATTTTAGATCATTTATAATCTTACGAGCTTCTGATATATAATAGCTGTAGTTGATCTTTCTGTCTTCAATTGGTTTGGAATCTAACTTGTTCAAGATCGTTATGCCGGATTTTGTTAGCATGTTCGAATAATGAGGACCATCATCCTCATATTTGACCTTAAACAAGTAGTGTCCATTTGTTGATGCATAGAAGCGGTTGATTCGCTGAATATACTTATCTGCGTATTCAACCTTGAACTTCTTATCAACGCGTTGTGTCATTAAAAAATCATCAATGTTATTAGCATTTTTGATAAACTCTGACACATCTTGTTTTGTAAGGAAATAGTTAATCACAGCTTTAGGTATGATCAATGGTGCAAGACCTTTACCTAGTTTGGCATCTGTGATAAACATTCCCTTTTTCTCTATCAATTTTGGATTCTTGGATTGAGAATACCCTTTAACGACACCGAAATAATCGTTAACAGCGTACTGATAAAACGCTTCGTAGTCATCAGTTTCGAAACCTAAACGTGTAAGTTGCTCTACTTCATGGATTGCTGATTGGACACCACTCCTATCTGCTTCCTTAGCAACATACATGACACCATCTGTATTGACCTGTATAATCCTACAGCCCAATTGGAGCAATCTATCTACAAGCATAAGAAGTACCAATTGTCCATTGATACGAATCTTAAACACTGAAAATGGATCATACATCCATGAGGTTTCTTGCTGCATTTTCCCTGTTACTGAGTTCAGTACAAGCTTTAGAGCTGTCGACTTGACTGATTCTCCACTACGTTTGGCAGCTATACGTTCATGATATACATGTTTATATAACTCCCAAAATTCTTTTCCTAAGTGACGGGGTACCCACTTATATTGTACAATAAAAGATGGATACATTGAGGTGACATCTGCATGCCCTATGTACTCACCTTCACTTGGAACGAAGATCTCTGGTTTGTTTAAGGAATGAATTCCTCCAACGCCCACAGAGTAGCGCGTTTTCGAGATAACAAAACACTTCTCGTATGCTTTTTGGCCTTTTGGAATAAGCTCTTTTCTGGTAGGAACGACTTGTCGTTTCATATCTTCCAAAACGCCTTGTAATATCGGATTTTTATATGTAATGAACGGTAAGATAACGTCTTTCAGAGGTACGTAATCCATTGGAGATCTTTGTTCACTGACTATACTCTCCCTTTGGTGTGTACGTTTACAATACTCCTTAAGAAGCATCGTTTCTCCGAATTTGACGCTATCCATGGATAATGCGTTGATATTATACTCATTTTCCATGAATAACCGTACATCGATCTCTCCTTTCTTTTGTAACGTATTCAGCAACTGTTCAGTTGAATCTACGTCGTTGATGTTATACGCTATCATTTTGTCAATCTGGTTAAGTGGAAGAAATTCATTGAAATCTCCATCGTACTCTTGGACATTATGATAGAACATCGTTATTTGCATTTCTTTCAAACCTACACGTAATTTACTACTAAACAACATTGTTAGTAGATCCATAGATTCAAAATAGTTTGCGAACATCCATCGTCTAAACGCTTTAGTATCTCCGTCTTTGGACAATACGACTGTTTGAGACAGCTTGTAGATACTATCCGTACATCTCCAATATGGAGATTTGGATAATGGTTCTCGATACATGATAATATAGTTGATTACAACATTATCGTAGCGTTTATTGTTGTATCCACAAAAGAGATAATCTCTATTGAAGAACTCAACCAAACTATCAATATCAATTCTACGTTGCGAAATCTCGAACTTGTTATACTTTCCAGTTTCAGTGTTTTTGCAAGTGCAATGAAACACATTCGGAAACACCTCAATATCGTAGACGATAACTGGTTTGTTATGTATTACCATGGTTCTAAGACTCGTTTGGTTATAGAGGGCAGTTGGGAGTCGAACCCTTTCTCGAATCTCCGAGACCACTCTGCCCTGCAACTTAAACTATAGTGAGTTGCCAACTGCAGCCTACGTTCTGCGCCATTGCTTGAATTCAGGGGCTCTGGCTTTACGATCTATACGTCCATAGCCGTTATGTGTCACGAACAATCATATTTATCAGTTCATGAAGGCTAAATACTTTAAAGTAAGCTTGCCACGACTTACTGCTTATATTCAAAGCACATATTTCAGCTGTTCGTGTTGTGTGGGCCATACAGGGCTTGAACCTGTGATCTTCTGATTATGAGTCAGCTGCTTTAACCACTAAGCTAAAGGCCCGGGTCTCATACTATCTTCACAGACCGTATGAGAAATAAACGGAAGAAAAACTACATATTATAACTAATGGAAAAACAAAATAACACGTAGCGCGAGTGGGGTTCGAACCCACACGACCATTACTGGCCAATGGATCTTAAATCCATCGTGTCTACCATTTTCACCATCACGCCATATAGAGCCTCTTATCGGACTCGAACCGATAACCTCATGATTACAAATCAAGTGCTCTACCAATTGAGCTAAAGAGGCAAAAACACCGACTACTGTCGGTGTTAAAACATCATTATTTCACAACAACAATGTTTTTGTGGTATCATCAAATCATTGCAGAGCCTTAATTTAAAGTAAAAAATGCTAATAAAAAGACAATTAACCAAAGTGATCCCTATGGGATTCGAACCCATGACCCCAACATTAAAAGTGTTGTACTCTACCAACTGAGTTAAGAGATCAAGATACTCATATGTTCACACACCTGAGTATTTTCGTCACACGCTTGTGACACAGACTTGTTTATGAGTAATTCCAATAACTAAAAACTTAAAATCAATCAATATGCATTGTGCGAATGACAGGACTCGAACCTGCATGCTATTTAGCATAACATCCTAAGTGTTACGTGTCTACCGTTCCACCACATTCGCAAAAGACCTATTCAACACCATTATAGTGCTAAATAGGTCTCACGTTAGGCAGCAATCTGATGAATCATGTCCATCGTCAATATACGACCCAACGTCTGAGTTCGATTCTGTATGTACCCGCATACAACATTTTTGTTCATGGAATATGACAGGAGATCTTTTGCTCCTGTACGAACTAACGAGTTGTTTGCGTAGTCGTCATTGTTTATACGACCGATATTGTTATGCGGATCACTGATCCAACTCACAATCTCATTCTTGTACGTGCCATCATAGTTCTTGACTCGTGCGATACACGGTACAGATGATTTGTCATACTTTTCTTTCACAAGATTACGTATGTAGTTACGTGCGTCACTCTCTCGATTCTTCCATGCTGCTGTTAGCATCTCAGGGAAGAGGTCTTGTTTCAGCATCGTATCCGTAGGACGTGGGTGCTTACGCTCCCAACGCTCCATCTTATGTTTCTCAAGAAGTTTCGTATAATCACGATAATACTCATATCGCCAATAAATACGCTTATTCTCCAACAATCCTATGTCAGAGATATCACGATATTTGATGTCCCAACCATAATCCTCAACCTTCTTAGTGTGCGGAAAACGCCTATAAACGGCCGTATGGATCGTTTTAATGGGCTGACGCCCACTTGTAAGGTACATGGGATAATCTGGCTTCTTAGGTACATCCCAGGGCTTGTACGGGGCTCCTGGAGTAGGTTTCATATTACACAGATCAATCGCTTTATCGATGATTGTATATACGTTCCTATTGTTGTTAATAGTCATGAGGTTTATGCCATACATCATGCCCAACTCTTTCAAAGAGAATTTGTGCAAGTTGTTAACGAACGATTGACCTCTTTTGGTTTCCAAAAAACACATTATTTTCCACAACAATGCGCTCTTTGCATGACTAATCTTCCAAAACTTCTTAAACTGCTTGTCAATATTATATGTGTTCATTTTGATAATGTCTTTAGTGTGTGATACATTCGATTTAAGGCCTTATACAGGCCTTCTAAGCGCATCTAACACGTCTCATGGTTAGTTGTTAAGCTGTGCTGATTAAACGCTCTCTGTGAGCTTTTTCTGCATCGATCAGAATCCCCTCTGGGCAGTCCAAAACACTAAGCTCTATCTTGTTTTATGCCGCAAGAACGGCATCGAGACTGTTGTCAATTATCTCAATCTGCGTCTCGTCGTTATACTTGGCAATTGCACTCTTGCAAGATGCCACCATCAACTCAAGCTTGTTGATGATAGATGAAATCTTCTCATGGGTAAACACCTCGTTATAACCGAGCGCCTTCTTACCCTTCTGAGCCTTCAACTGAGGTGCAAGACAGCGTTTACGAATCTCATTAAGCTTCGTAATCTGCTCCTGACACTCCTGAAGACGGAAAATGTTATAGTAATGAGACTTCATAAACTCAGAACTACTAAAACTAAGCTTGTCGTTGTTAAGATTATTGAGCAAACCCTTAATTAGGATTCGATGCTCAATCTTCTGCGTAATCTGGTTATATAGCTCCAGAAGATTGTGTGTACGAAACTTCAGAGCATTATTACGCAATGTGTTCTCGGCCTTGATAAAAGACCAATAGGTGGCAATCTCACTATCGAGACGCTTACGAGTGCTGATAATATCATTGGCATTCAACTTCTTATTCTTCTTCATATTTGATATCTTTAAAGTAAAACATAGTTGAATTCGAGTGCCTCGTAAGTTACCTAGTTATCCCGCATGGGTTCGAACCATGAATGACAGAACCAAAATCTGTTGTGTTTCCATTTACACCACGGGACAGTGTGAACTGCGTAAGCTTGACTTGTAAGATACGCATTGATCTTACAAAGGCGTATGACTACAGCATACGGAGCGCAAACGCAGTTCTTTAGGGGTGATTGTTGTTGTTTGGAGTTAGCTCTTAGTTCATTGAACATACAAACTTTGCTCTTAAGATACGCATTGATCTTAAGATTGCATATGACTACAGCATATGGAACATAAGTTGTTCATAGAACATTTTGGCTTATAATGTAGGAAGTCTATTGGTTTAATGATACGATATGTTACGAGCTCACATAAAGGTATGTTACAGATACGCATTGATCTGCAACTACAGATGACTGTAGCATCTGGTTAGCCCAAGTTAATCGTCCACATGCCGTACCTTATATCCAGTAGGTTCCATGTAAAGTGTCACGAGAATGTCGCCTCGGGAGTCGTATACAGGAAGATCGGCTCCTCCAGTGAATTTTAGTTTGCTAAGAATATCCTCAGCAGACTCACGCCGTAAGGGAGTCCCCTTAGACGCCATGGGGCTAGATTCGATTGCGAAGCGCAGCGTATCGAACAAACGATCCACCACGATATTCACATCTTTCGTAGCTATCAGCGCAGTAAGAATGTCTTTATTCAAACCACGCATGATTGTCTTTTGGGTATCGGAGCCCTCTGCACCAGCCATCTGGGCAATAGCCTCGTATACTCGCATACAGAACGTCTCAAATGAGATCTCCTTACTAAGGTTGAACAGATTGTTCCACCACTCATAAGAAGTCTCACCGAGATAAATTGATCCGTCGTTTCGGATCCGTGTAAGCTTATAGGTCTTACCCTTCTTTACATCAGAATACACAGTCTCACTGATCTGAGGAGTGAGAAGCATCTCCTGAATGTGGAGCTTACTGTTTTCGGTTATACAATTGGATGTCACACTCATAGTTACTCGACGCTAATGGATCCAACGATCGATGCGGATGTCACGGTCTTGCTACTGTCCCGTAACTCCTTCTTGTACTCCATGGCACGCTTGTTGTTGTTCTCGATCGTCTGAACGATGTTGTTCTTAGCCTTGGTGAGCTGCTGAATGAGACTGTCGATTCGTGCCATCTCATTCTGGTTATAGCGGTTTACGATATCCACCACACCATCGGGATCGGCAAAGATAAGATCCCGTCGCTGAGACTCGATAGCCTCGCCAATACTCTCCTCGGAAGCCTCCGTGAACGGTCGGTTGCGATTGCCCACAGGACACACTGCGCTCATGTCCTCACCACGAGAGTTCTTGTCACCCTCGTTGATAAAGACGCACGGCGTGCCGTCACCTGCGTTCTTGAACTCGATACGATGAATATCGAAGCCCTGGATTGCATATCGGTTGATGCCTCGGTTGAGGCACAACTCCTTGTTACCCGTGTTACGAATCTGTGCGATGAGATTACCATACTCATCGTCAATTGCGTGCTTGTTAAGACGGAAGAACCGTCCACCAAGCGTTCCGCCAATGTTACTCAACTCCATACGATTACCCCGCAGAACTGCTGCGTCAATTTTTACTTTATTCTCCATGTTCGTATCCTCTTTGAGATCGTCAGTGATTGACCAACGATACGAATTATACAATGTTATTTATCTCTGAAATGGTTTATTTGTTTTAAGCCATACGTTCAAAGGATGCACACATGGTGTGCCGCTTTTATTTTCTATAGCCTACACCTTTATATTCCTTTAAGAAGCTCAATCAGTGTATTTGGGAATCCAACGGTAGGATTAGCTAAGCCCTTACTCTATAGTCACCGTCAGGAAAGCTTTGAATGATCCTTGACACTTCTGTGTATACGTATAACTTTTGAAGGTCTGGTTCAGGGACTCTTCTAGACCTCCAATAGTTTTTGTATTTATGATTTTTACTAACAACCAAATCGTCTCGACTAATGTTCATAGTATAAATACGTTGACAAAATTTCGATTCAATCTGGCTTGACCAACGAAAATTGAAAGATCGGATATATTTTGTGTTTCCATCCGAGTTGCTTGCATAAAAGGCTAAAAGCAACAAAAGCCTATGTTTCCTCAAGATGATTATAGTAGAGACATAAATCATCCGTCTTACTCGAAAACCTACCCTGCTCTCTTCCAGTAGAGAGTACGCGAGGAGTGCGTTTCATTATCGAACATACTAAGCGTATCTACGGCTTTTTTGCCCTGACTTTGCTGTCAGTTCTTCTTTTTCATGAAATATTACTTGGGACTTCAACCCTATCGCTATTACTAATTATCACCCACTTCTTGCTTATCACAACATCCCGAGACAGGGGAGTGTGATTATGGCCGCGTTACTGAACCAAACCTGCATACGCTTTTGCACTGCGTCTCATGGGCTACGAAGCTGCCTACTAGGTTCACGATATATGTTCTATAGACTCGATACACGCATATTTGCTGTATGCGCTTTACCTATTTATTCGACATAGTGTATTCCATTAGTAACTTTCCGGGAGGTACAGGCAGTGTCTATCTTACAACGATAGCTTATCCATTCTCGTTCACATACTTACAACGTATGATATAGTGAGCGTTACTTCCATCCGGAGGACATACTGTTAAACATGTTAATTAACTCTATAAATGCGTCTACGACTGTCGGTTGATTTCGTGTCAAGGAGACTGATATGGTAAGTTAAAAGCATTCTGCTACGACTTGTAGGCGTCTATTCTACATTTTTACTGGTTCCGAACCATTCGTATCATAGTCTTAAAAAGTACCATATATACTTAACACTACTAAAACTTATTCGTATTAACAACTGACGGAGGTCCTTCCAACTTGGCATGTTGGTTTTCGAATCGATCAGTTCTTCTGTTTTTTATTTGCTACTTATCCTGTAGCCCAGGCTGACTATCCGGCGTCACCCTACTCGCTTTCGCTTGAATACAACATTGCTTGCTAAGGGCTAGTTGTAAACTTAACATCAGACTTATGAACCCGGTCTCGTGTCGGGGAAGGCTTTCACTCCTACTACTCTCCTGCATCGAGAGTCTGGTCATTTTACTTTTATATACCGCATAAACGACCAAAGCCTGGCGGTCTCACTCTGTACTATTGCACCCCATCCCCGGTCTCCCATTCAACTGAGATCACTGGAATCGAACCAGTGGGACTTCCGTACGGCTATCCTAATGGTCACCCTATGAGTAGTACTCTCATAGTCTTCGTGAAATTCTTCGTTCCTCAATGCACGCTTTGGAGGCGTGTGACACTAAACTAAGCTATTGATACTTACATACAGGTTGGAATTGTATGTATGTCAACTCGTGTACGTTAATGCACAACTTAGTATCATTGTTGTACTTATCGATACGGTTCGTTTTGCTCTTCTTGAGACTTATGCGTCTTTTCATATACACACATCGCCAGACGGTTCTCATGTATGTACAGAGTAGGGTTGATACAACGCTGACCCTACTTACTATGAGTTTTTCACATTCATAGCATTTCATCCTACCTTTTGAGTTTCTCACCCTTTGAGAGGGCTAACATATTCTCGGATCAAGTTTGTTGGTTGTCGTTTAACGGTTGATTATCCTCGACCGTGTCTAATTCATCGGATTCAGTGACAAGCTGTGGTCTTACCGATATAGTACCTATGCTAATGAGACATAACTAAAATGTACTGACCGAAGGAGACCTCGTCAATCCCTCGCTAAGCTTTTTACGTTTTTCGACCCTACACATGTCAGTTCTGATATGCGCATAGTACTGTCCGCCAGTACTGAGTCGAGGGAGAGCTTTGCACGATCCCGTGGTGTTGCTATGAACAGATAAGACTTGTTGCGAGTACGATACTTAATCTGTTTGCGTTTGGGTGCCACAACCGTCACGCTCATTGGTGTTGAACTTTGCTTTGATTCAACGTATACTGTATCACGTACAGTATCTCGCTGTTGAGTCAAGGCGTTGGTGCGCAAATGGTTTATGTCAAAACCAGGTGCACGTGGCTGACTTGCAGACACTGTCTGAGTTGGGCCACTGATCGTCAAGTTACTGCGCATACCCTTGATTCCTAAGAATAAGAATATTACACAGAACGACAAAACTGATATTTTACCCATAGCTTTGATAGCTTTTTTGTTTTTTACGAAAACAACTCTTTGAAAGCGACTGCTATCTTTGTTGCGCATGTACTTATTTTTTGCGCGAAAGACCGAGCTTCTTCGCAGCATTCTTTATCTTGCGCGACATCTTCGGAGTCATTTTTTTTTCTTCCGTAGATGGTTTCTCTGCAGGCTTCTCCTCAGTAGTCTCGTCAGACTCCTTGGAATCCTGTGAAGACTCGTCAGCCTTCTCAGGATTGTTTGCTTCAGAAGTCTCCTTAGACTCCTCAGAAGACTCGTCAGTCTTCTCAGTAGTCTCAGTAGGCTTCTCCTCGTCCTTCGGAGCCTCAATGAGCTCCTGGTCGAGATTTGCGATGTTGAAGTTACTAAGCGGACTCATCGGATCTCGGAAGAGATTCGTGATGATTCCGGCAAGTTGCTTTACGTTGTCCGCAAGGTTGGTGTAACGCTTGCGGAGATCAGTGCCTGGATAGTAGCACTTAGCGATGATTCCGAACGCCTCTTGAGCGTGCTTAACAACGATTGCATCATCGCTCTTGAGGTTATCAAGAACGTTATCAGCAAAGTCGCTGTTCGGGTTATCGAGCATTGAGATAACGTCCTCAATGGCCTTGATGTCAGCATTGACACCATCGATGGCCTCCTTGTTGCGCTTCTTGTCTGCGCTAAGGACCTCGATGTTCTTCTTCTTCTCAGAGATACGAGCATTAGCTGCCCAATTGACAACTGCATAGCAGATGTCGGCAATCTCCTGCTCGTCACATGTCGTCTTTCCGGTCACCTTGTCGCGCACCGTATTACGCATAATACAGAATGCGGGAACAATACTATTGTGAGTCATCGTAAGACGCAGCAGATAACCACCAACACCCTTCAGAACGAAAGGACATGCGTTAGTGAAGTCTGCAATGTCGAGGATGATATCCTTGACAGTACGTGCATTGATGCGGTCCTTCTCGGCCTGATCATCCTTAGCTTGGATGAGAAGCCATGAACGATAGAAGTTCACAGCGGCCTTGATGTTGCTGTAGACAGCACCCTTATTCGTAAGAAGATACTGGACGGTCTTAAAGACCTCAGTCTTGTTGTGAATCTTCGTGGGGTCGAGCTCAATCTCTTCCTGTTGGAGCTTGTTCTCGGCCTTCATCTGGTCCTTCACGGTCTTAGGAATCTGAACATCCTTAGACGTGACGGTCGTAGTACCGTCAGATGAAGGCGGCAAGGCGAGAATCTTGTCTGCCTTGATACCGAGCTCCTTAAGAGCACTTGCCATCTCAGGTAGTACTGCGGTACGCAGCTTTCCTGCGAACGGGGTCTTAGAGAATGTCATCTCATTGGCCCATGCTGCGGCAATGGCAATCATGTTGACATGATTCATGTTGTCAACAACACCCTGCGAAATGTCGAACTTCTGAATAAGATCAGGAGAGTTCTTGAAGTACTCGTGCGTCATCCTGATCAGGTCTACCTGATGGTTAGGATCGAGGCCGTTTGCCTGCACATCAGTACTCGGCATGAGCGGCAAATCGAGCTGAGGTGGAACCATCGGAATCTCCACCTTGGTATCAACATTCTGCTCAGCATCCTGCTCGTTATCCACCTGGACATTCGTGTCCTTAACCTCACTCTCCTCCTGCTTAGTCTCAACTGCGGGAGGTGTCACAACTTTGTTGTTCTTCTTGTTCTTCTTGCTCATTTTGATAATGATTTAAACTGTTAAACTTAATTTAATGAATGAACTTATCATCTATCCGCATGGAAGACTCTAGGTTCATGATGTGTCAAAGTACTTAAACACTAATCCTGGGTTTAAGAGATTGACGAAATTTCCTCTGACAGTAATGTCAGAGCTACTTGCAGCATGAGATACTGGAATGATGTCATAGTGATAAGATTGCTTTTGACTCATCGAAGGCTGCTCAAAGAGAGTAATGTACACTGGGGCAATGTCTGCAACAATGGCTGACTTCTGTACCCCAGCGTTCATCGACGTGAAAGCTTTCTTCTCAACATCATCAGTCCCCTTAACCTTCTCACACGAAGAGAAGATAGCTGCACCAATGGCACCAATACCGAAACAGGTAATGAGCAGCCAAAAAAGCTTTGCTGAACGCTTTGATCGACCAATGGCGAAAGCGAGAAGCACAGCTACGATGCAATAAATAAGTAGACTCATTTTGTTAATGTTTAAAAAGTTTACGTAATTCCTTACGTGTCCTAAATAGAACTGATTTTACAGTACCTAGGGGCACGAATAAGGCTTTTGAAATCTCATCAACTGTGTAACTATTACAATAATATAGTTCGTTTATACGACCTTGAGGATGTGGTAGGGTTTTGAAGTAGTCCACAGACTCCTGATAAATCAACCGATTGATCAGATCGGTCTCATTAACTTCTTTCTGTTTCGGTACAACCCAGTCCTTTTCAACATCTTCTGTAAATCGGTGTTTCGAACGTAATCGTAAATAATCCACAGCAACTCGATTTGAGATAACTCTCAACCATCCACCAAATGATTTATATTCAGTGAAGCTTGGGAGTTTCTGGTAGACCTTAAGAAATACAACATTTGTTAAATCACGTGCTTCGTCCATGTCTTTTACATATTCGTAAAGCACATGATCTACAAAATGTTTATATCTCTTGAATAGAGCAGTGAAGGAATGCGGTTTTCCTTCTTTCGCGTTCTTAACCAGAGTTATTTCTTCTGGAGTAATGTCTGGTAAGTTCATACATAATCTGCACTTTTGTGTGCATTGTAAACAGGAGGGCCTCAATCTGCCTACTCCCTCCTGTCTTCAGGGTTAGAATGGAAGTTCTTCATTCTCTATTCTGTAGAATTCATTCCATATATTTCTAGTCATATTCGTATGAATTAAGAGCTTTTCTTCTTTAGTTAAATCAAGCTTATTCAGCTTAGATGTTGCTATACGAAGTAATACTCCTATTGTGAGATAGCTGGCTCTTCCAAGTTCACACAGGATATTCCTGAGTATCCATTGGTTGAAGTCCCACATCTCTGCAAACATATGATTAGTAATAAAGGTTGGTGGATACGGTCCGAACGTCTCATATCGATTTATCGCCACTAAATAGGAACGTTTCTTTACAAACGGCAAAAGTAGTTCGTAACGATTTCGTAATGAGTTGTGCTTATCCTCGATAGTAAAGATATGATCTATTAACATAGAGCTTGCCTATCGAATCCGTTTATTAAATCACAGATGGTATCCACCGAAACCTTAAATTCTTGTACAAGAGCTCGAATAATCTTGGTACTAGACACTCCCTGCTGAGTGAGCAAGTAGTACTGTTCCTTGATATCGGTTTCCCTATCTATCGGGAGTTCGAGCTTTCCTGTTGTATGGAATTCGTTCTTTGCAAAAACAGAATAGTTCATGCCACGCATAGGTGTAAAGGTCCACATCTCAGGGAACAGCTCAATATTAGCCAGTATCTCTTTTGATGCTTCTCTTAGTTTGCGCTTCTTGAGGAAATACCCCAAGTCAAAACCTCCGTCTAATTGTAACGTAGGAAACAGACCTTTCACCACGATTATGATGAGGTCCGTGTCGCGTTGACACATATATGTGCCTGCGCTTAATGGGAATTGATTACGTACCATGTTTTATGTGCTTTAGAATTATTTTTACTACATCTTGAGTTAATTTGTATTTCGATTCCAGCTCTTCGATAGTGTCTTTTTCTGATTTGTATAGCACATTATGATTTATATCATATATGTTTTTGAAAACAGGATACATTCTTTGTAGATATTGTACCCATTTATCAGCTATTTTGAATCTTTCGAAGACATCTTTATCTAAGTCTGGAAAATTAATACTTGTCCAAAACGTATGGAAAAACATTTTTTTCGGTATGTTGTGAATACTGTATCCGTGTTGTTTAAGTATGTTTGCATGTTTCCATGACCATACTCTCACATCTTCAGCAGTCACAGCCTGTTTTAAACCAAGAGCTTGCTTTACAGCAAGACTTCTTTGTTCTACAGGCACATGTTTTACAAACTTGTTATATATGTGCTCAATATAATTATTTTTGCACTTACAAATTTGTAAAGCAATATCAACATGTACAGGTAATCTGTCACGTATCATTCCTCGGAAACCTTTTGATGAGTGTTTCATATTGATTCTGTTTTAGTTGGGCGTGGGGGATCGAACCCCATACAGTCCTATTACTCGCCCATGACACTTTGGTAGTCGAACCTGATTAGCACTTACGCTACGTGAGTGTAATCTACGATATTATAATCGCCAGTTGATGTTTAATGCGCAGTTAACGGATTTACTTCCTCATACAATCAAAACCAGTTAGGCCCATAAAATGAGTAACTATTCTCACGAACCGTTACCCTGTAAGTTACGATAATAAACAATAATTAAAAAACATCAATTAAAAAACTTTGACTTGAAAATTAGTGTTCAACTGAATCGTGGACCTAGTGGGATTCGAACCCACGTCTTGTATGATTAACTCATCCCCACACATAGTTCCATAGAGAATGGCCAAACTCCCTATGGATGCAGCACGCTACGAAATACTGCGATAGTTAGAGATTCCAAAACTGATTCAAGATTCTGTTTGGGCTAACTATATTCTCTTTGATAAAACATACTTCAAGACGGGACCTACACACATATGTAGGGGCCTTAAAGACTTATAGTTCTTGTATGTTCGATCATTTGATATGACAGTAGTTTATCCACCCCTGTTAGAGTGTTTTCGTCCCACATTGGCTCATGGCTCTGTGTGATAAGTCAATTCTTATGCCTTTAAAATACGTTTCTACGGCTCCAAACAATCATGATCCATCTGCGGTCATATTGAGTGATACATCGGGTTATTAATATTTCAAAGCGCTCATGGCTCTTAGGCTCTTGAGTTGGACTTTGTAGTTCTATTTACAGATACTATCTGATGATAGATTACCACTTGTAGTACTCGCCAAACGCGAGGCGCACCTTGTTCATCTCCTTGTCGAACTGATCATCGCACTTGCGACGAAGCTCATAGATGTCGTCGTTGATCTTGCCCTCCCAGACATCGTAGTCGGTGATGTCGATACACGGCTCGAACTTGTCGCCAAGCTTGACCTTCTTGTCCTCAAGCTTGTTGTCCTTGCCAGGCATCTTGAGAGTCATCTCATCGCCCTTGACCTTGTGATGATCGAGGAACTCACGTGTGACCTCGAAGCCCATCAAGAACTTCACGAAGTCTGAACGACGGACCAACTCCTCCTTGGTGATCTCCATCTCGCGCTTGCGACGACGAACATCGATGAGGGTCTTTGCCTCCTTAAATGAGGCGCGTGAGAAGCGAGTCTTCTTCTGCTCCTTGATGCGCTCGTCCTGCTCATTCTTAAGCTCTTCCTGGATCTTCGTGGCCATCTCAGAGCTACCGAGATTCTTGGCGTTGATCACGTCCATCACGTTGTCGCTGGTCATTACTACCGGGGTTATTACCTTTGCAGGCTTTACACTGTTCTTGTTTGCCATTTTTGATAAATGTTTAAAAGTTAACTAATACACATATTTGTCTAAATCTTCATCAAACACTGTGCTATGTCTGAAGGATCTGTTGTACGGCGTCATTTGTTTATGACGTTTTGCCTTTACAGGCTGACTATCTTTACGATAATCTTTGTACGATCTACTCATACTAACGAAGCTGGTGTATCTTTGCCAGATCACGGATGATGTTGATAACCTCTTTCGTGATGTTGTACTTCTCACGAAGTTCAAGAGGTATCTTGACGAACACGTTGTCTCTGCTGAGCACCACGAATGCGTTTCGCAATGCTCTCGACACGTCAGTGTTACTGTTCGAGTGCTTCACCAGTGCTGCGTTAAACGCAAGTGTGATCACAGCAGGATTGCCACTTTCGAGTTTGCTCTCAAAAGTCGTACCAATGACCTTTGCGGCAGCGGCTTCGGGCGTTATCGCCACTTCAGGCTGCTCAAATCGATCATTAGACTCAACAATGTGCTTGACAACAATTTTCGTGATGTCATCTGCGTTGAGAACAGACACGTTTGGATAGTTCACCAATCCGTCAGCACAAAGATCGACGAATGCTTCGACAATCTTACGCTGATCTTCAATACTCGGCATCTTACCGTTGTACTCCACAACGACAATATACTTTGCCGGTTTGCGGAGGAGCTCTACTCTTTTACTCATAGCGAGAAGTGTTTATAAGTTGGACTTTGACACCATCAATGATAGTGTCTTTTGTATTACACACTATAGAATCTGCCGTGTGTTTCCCTCGCAAGGCGGAATAAACATCCTTACGATCGAGGAACTCTCGTACAATATCCTTTTTAGTGAATGATTCGTTCTTTGACGAAACAACAGTTGCAACATTGTACAAGTCTTCAGGCGACATTACCTTAAAGATGATACTGTCGCAATAATTGCTGTTGGTCTCGTCATTGACCCAACTCAAGAAGTCCGTCACTCTGGACCACTGTTCAGCCGGTTTTGAAACCACTGTTGTGGTATCAACCGGTGTTACGTCGGGCTTATGTTCGCATGATGATGTTGACAACGCCATACTCACGACAACAGCCCACACTACCGCTACAACGAGCGATGCTTTGATGAAATGTTTCATTTTGATAATGAATTAAATTAAACATATATGTTCGTTCACTCTGTATTTATAGAGGCTTGTGACTCTCATCTTTCGATGGCTACATTAAACGAAATCCCCCATAGAGTGGGAAAGCTCTATAGGGGATAATGTTAATCAGTTAAAAACTGAGTTGGTTTAAAACATAGAGCTCCAAACATATTTGTTAGTTCTCTAAGTCTATTCTCTGTTACTTTACGTACATACAGTCTGTATTTGAGCTGTCCAGCCACAATGACTTTTTTATACGCATGTACTTCAAGAAGTTCTGACCTGTCATGGTTGTATGGAACTATTAGTTTCAACAACATGGTTTTATCTTCTACGAAGTCTTTTTGTAACCACTCACGCATACTTTTCACAGGATTTACATGAATCTCAATTTCTTGAGATCCAATGTGCTCAGCAATGGCTTTGTTTGCTGCTGCACATGTGATCAGACTTACGCTTAAATAATGTACTCGCATATTATTGGATCGTGTATAAATGTCCGTTAATCTTTGAACCTGTTTCCTTCGTATACTTCTCAATCTGCTTTTTCAACAACACAGCTTGTACAACTGTCAGTTTACTTGCGATTAGAATAGAGCTACCACCTATTCGTAAGAATAGTTTTGATGTTGGGTTGCCCTGTTTGTCCGTCTTAGCTATTTTCATTGCATTTGACTCATTATTGCGTCCATGTCTTGGATTGCATTTACGCAATTACACACGATATCTTGTAATGATGACATTAAGTGTTCAACATCACTTGATATGTCACTAATCTCCACAACTGAAAGTTCTTTATCAGGCAACGGGATCTCAAGATGGAGTTTGGTGTCTGTTATCCAGAAACGAGCACCCTCATGTTTCATGAGCATATCCATGAAGTAGGAAAGGTTTTCTTTTCTGTATGCGTCGCTAATCAGATTCAGACCGTGTCCTATTTTACAGCACAACTTATCTTGATGAATAACGGTTTCCGCATCGTAGTTTATAGAACTCTCATACAGTTCTTGATCTTTTTCATTACTCATGACACTTGGTTTTATTGTAATCATTTATGATGTTGCTTATGCGATTGAATTTCGCATACACATCGATCAACAACTTAGCCAGCACAGTGCACATCTCCTTGTCATTGATCACATGCTGCATTTTCTGACGCGTGTGATAATTTACTTCAATGACAATTTGATTGTTGTCTGCACCCTTAATCTCGATGTTCGTGTTTTTTACGAGTATATCGTTGATTGCGCCGATCACAGGTCTCAGCAAACCTGGATCTTTGATGTCTTTGTCTCTTGTGACATCGACTATCTTCTTCAAATCGACAAGTGTTTCGTTCATCGCACAACCCTCCCTGATTCTGCTACGAGGCACAGATTCTGTCCTCTGTAGATGTTCATCACTATGACAATATCCTCCTTGTCAAAAGGAGTTCTGTCAAGACCAGCTTCTACGATGAAGCCTTCGTTCACACCACAGATGTTGTCATTCTTGTCTGCGATGAATGACACATCTATCTCATCACCAAATGGAGTTTCGTAACGTAACAGAGGTGCAATAAAACCACTGACCTCTGTGGCACTAAATTTATGGCCAAAGAACTCACGTAGTTGGTGTTTGTTCATCACACCATGATTTCCGTTACGATGACGTGCAACTTTACGATTACGCTTGTTGCTCTTACGACGCTTGTTATACGTCTTCTTTTTGCTTTCGATTTCCATGTTTTATTGATTAAAACTTGTTAGTATGAAGTGACTGGGGTTATTCCACAAGATTTCGATATCTTGTTGAAAGCATCGCAATACTTATTGTATGCGACACCTTTTCTACGTTTCATCTCATCAGGTCCGTTATAGTACGGATCGAAGTTGTCGTAGAATTGGGACTCGCTGAGCAGATTCTCCGTTGCTGCTACATACTGTTTGTATGCGTCAAGAGTGTCTTTGTACTGACTCTTGTAGTAACGACTCATCTCTGCGATCTCCCGGTTCATATCACCGGTCATGTTCATTTGTCCAGCAGAGCAGCCAATGAATACACTGATTATGGCTGTTACGATTACTATAACCGCTTTGTTCATTGTTTTGAGTGTTTAAATGTTGTGCAGTCCTATTTAGAACGCCGGACTGCTTAGGCGTGTACATCATTATCGTCTCCTTTTAACGATGTATTTGGTTTTGTATCGTATCAAGCCAACAATGATACCGTTCTTAAGGCGGATAGCTAATGATGGTTCGATTTGATTTTGTTTACATGCGTTGATGTACGAGAGAACAGTCTTAGAAACAGGGATTAGTTCTGAGATATTCTCTTGCTTATCGTTGTAAACTGCGTAGTAACGAACTGCACCTTTGTCTGTTGTTTGAGATACAATTCGTTCGATATTCTGATACTTCACGATAGCTGTGTCATACTGCGCTGTTTGAGCACATGCACGAGTCGCGAAAAGCATGAATATGAATAATAGGATCAAGAGTCCTATTTTATGACCAGGATCTAACCGATCATGATCATCTTTTTTCGGTTTTGGCTTCATCTACTATAATTTTATATAATTCTCTATACTTAAGCCCAAAGTCTTTGGTCGCCCATTGGCTTGTGATATATAACTTTGTTGCAGCGATCGTTTTATAATCGTCTGACACAAAGAATTCAGTTCTTTTTGGGATATATGCTTTAAACAAGCACACACCACTCCATTCTGCCGCCCTTATGTCTTCTCCATATATCGTATATTTTGCTGACAAATATGCGTGGATTAAACCACGTCCTAGCCTTTGTTTTAACTGGTCTCTGTCAACAAAACGTTTATAATCCTCATATGGTTGCAATATGCGATTCAGTTTCACTACTGTCCGTCTAAAATATGTCAGATAGCAACCCTCTCTCAGTAACACTTTCACAACCGGGATATCTACAGGAGCTATGTACGGCTCAAGTTGACTTGTAACTAAACACATAATGCGATTTTTAAAAGATTATTTACTAAGGATGAGTTGGCATTTTCATCCAATGAGTAGGCATATTCGGTTTTGCAAACTTCATATGGCGCTCGTCTAACATACTAGCTGGGACGTCATCATAGTCGTCTCCTTTTTCGTAGTGCGTCACATACTCATCCCACTCGTTCATTTTTCTGTTCTTTTTGTTCATCTGCAAGGATGCTTTCGACATACCTCACAACTCTCTCGTATTCTCTACCAGACTTTTCACTATCTTGGTAGGCCTTCTTTATCAACTCTTCACCAGTACCACGAAAACACCCAACGTGCCATTTGTTGTTTGAACGAGTCCATGTAAAGTATCTTCCGGAACTCCAAAAGTTCTTAAAGACAATGTAATCATCTGTCTTACACACTTCGGCACCATTTGAGATATATGCGGTTCCGTCTATCTTAATACGTCCATGAACGTATGCACCATCACATATAATGACATGGTCATATACTTCGGCATCGATGACTTTTGCATCAATCACTTTAACGTTTCCGTGAAGCCGTGCATCACCATCTATCACCGATTTTCCGTATACTTCAACATCACCATACAGATACGTAAATCCACGGATTATTGATTCATCAGATACGAGTGTGTCATTACAAATGGTTGAGTTTCCACATGCTATTGCCTTACGCGTTAATATAGCACTGTCACCGATTTCTGCACCACCATAAGCTTTAGCTTCCATGGCTATCCAGCAATCACCAGACTGTGAGAGGTTTTTCTCTGATTCAACCCATCCACCAAGCTCTCCAGCTTCGACATTTCCGAAATCTTTGAGAGCCTGTATCCTATGAAGCGTTACACCATCGAAACACATTGTCTCTTCGGTGAGTTTGTACTTCTTTTGTTCCATGACTAATCGATCTTAATCATTTTTTCAACATACGCATCTGCTCCACAAGTGAGAAATGTGTTCCTTAAGGCGATTTCATTATCAACAGTCAAACCACGGTGAATTGCAACTGGCACAGCATCCATAAATGCTTGTGTACGCCGTTCATCGTGAGTGAAGTCGTTTATGATACGCTCAATACGTTCAGGATCATCCCCGATGGTTCTTAGCACAACTTGATAACGCCAATTTTTGTTTGGCTCATCGTGCTCTTCAGATATCTCATCTATCACCTGTTTTGACATTTCGATGCCGTACTCTTCTTTCAGAATCCTTGCGGTTTTACTTTCGATAGCATCCCGCAACATTTGTTCGATATTCATTTTGTTCTTTTTTGAATTTGACTATCTGCAATATTATACGAATAGGCCCATCGGCACGAGCATGCTTTTGCCCGTGTCCGAGGTGATCAGTGTGCTTGCGTGCGCGTTT
>OIEN01000053.1_pt1 | contig 95213 bp, 76 predicted proteins | sample 1581741 | NCBI WGS metagenome assembly OIEN01 (sample SAMN01760944, study PRJEB22395) | human gut metagenome | reverse complement strand
GTGGCTTTTTGCAGGCTTATTCCTTAAATATAAGATATTTAAAAGAAAGATAGAAAGTTATATTAGGTGCAAAAGTAAAACAACAACTATTTTATTAATACGAAAGTTTACTATGACAAACTTGTTCAAGGTCAATTGTAAATTTTGTATTTTTTCTATCATTTTTATTACTTGTTATTGTAACAAGAACAAAAAGCTTATTCAATTTTTTAAAAAGACTGCAAAAAGCGAATTAAAAAACTAGAATGCATGTTAAAAATAACTAAATTTTGTAAAGTTTTTTGAACGAAAAGTAGTTTAATAGTTGTCTTTATATATAGAAGGATTTATGAGGGGGAAAGAAAGGCGTTTAAATATTTATTATAATATTTAAACCACAGACAACTTGTCTGAAGGAGTTATTTATGAAAAGAAAGAGTTTGTTGATTTATAGTCTTATACTTGGTGGTATCGTTACAACTGGAGCAGCATCTTGCTCTGATATTGCTCAACCTGAAATGTATGATCTAAAATTTTATTACAATTCAAATGGAGGAACTGTAAGTTCTTTACAACCACAAGGTTATATTTTCGAAGATACAGTAGCAAGTTTTACTGTAACTCCAAACTCTGGTTATTATACTGAATCTGTTAGTATTAATGGAGAGGAACAAACTTCAAGGAAAAGCGTCTATAAATTTACACCAGTAGCCGGTTTAAACACAATTAATGTTACTTTTAAAGAAGTTGAACCAGATTCTTTTACTGTTGAAATTATAGAAACAGAAAATGGCAGTGTTGAGGTTGATAAAAATTATGGTGAAGTCGGCGAACTCGTTAATTTAACAATAACTCCTGATGAGGGCTATGCTATCTCAGCCGTTTTAATTAATGGCCTTGATCACGGTATTAAGGCAACCTATTTTTATCCTAAAAAAGGAGAAAATACTGTTGAAGTTAAATTTATTCCAATTGACGAGCAGCCTAAATATACAATTGAAATTGATTATGAAGGATCTGGAAGTGTAACTGCTGATAAATTAAGTGGATATGTTGGAGAAACAGTTTATTTAGATATTGTCCCTAACGATGGAAATGAAGTTTCAAAAATTATAATTAATGATTATGAACAATCATTAAGCACAATCGCTTTTGATCCAATCGAAGGAGTGAACACAGTTTTTGTTGAATTTATTCCTTATGATTCAAGTATAAATAAAGGCTTAGATTTTACAGGATTTGAATATCCTAATAAAACTGATTTCCTTAATGATGATGAATTCTACGATTTAGTTTTAGATAAAATCGAACCATATATGCCTGATTTAAATAGAGAAGCAACAAAAGAATGGTTTGATTCTTTAGATTTTTATAAATCATTTGCTGTCAAATATGGTTTTACTAAAGATTCTGTTGATAAAAACTTTAGATATTTATTAAACGAAGATTTAGTTAACTTATTTAAAAATCCTAAAAAGAGTGGTTTTACTCTAGATGATGTAAAAGTTATTACAAGCTTCCTATATAATGCAGTAAATAGCTTAACTTTAGAAGAATTTGCTGGCGTAATTGGTTTTACAAGTTACGCTTTAATTGTAAATGCTAATACTAATAATGATCCAACAAAGCTTGTTAATTATGAAAATCACGAAACTTTTGTTGGCGCTCAAAATACAAGTTTAAGTGCAGAAGCTAAAACTTATTTAAATAATCTTTTAGATAATTCTACTTTTGATTATGAAGAAGCTAAAGCAAACTATCTTAAGTTCACAGATGTTATCGCTGAAGTTATTTATAGACCTTTTAAGGGGTTAATTGATATTTATAGTGAAGATGAGCTTGCTTCATTAGGATACAAGGTATTAGGAACTTTCACTGATTTAACAGATCAAGGAGATGATTATAAAGCAAAGGATACCGATTATTTAGAGTTAACAAAGTTTATTTCTAATCTTTTTGATAAAAACTTCTTTAGTAAAGCAAGTTTCTTCTATATTGGTTCAACTTTATCTAATTTAGAAGATCCGATTGCTGAGTTTATGAAGGTTGTTCCAAATGCTAAAGGACTTGTCTATTTTGGCGGGTTAACTGATGCTTTAAGTTTATTTGATAAAGACTCTGAGACACTTTTCTACTTTATTAAAGCAATCGGTAGAATGGCGACCAACGTAACCCAAAATGTTATTAATAATATTTTACTTGCTGCGGCAGATTTTACTCTTAAACAAGAAGAAAAGAGTGCTATTATTTTCACTTACATTGCTCAATTATTTAATAAGGCTTTAGTTGCTTGTGATCATAGTGGTAGTGATGTTACTTCTTTATTTAAAAACAGCGAAGATTTAATTTCTCGAATTAAAGAAATTGCTAATTCTGGATATATTACAAATACTATTGAAAGTGCATTTAATGTATCTCAACTTGTTAGCGATTTAGTAGACGCAAGTAAAGTAAGCGATCCATATTCCTTAAGCGATAGTGAAGTTGTAAGATACTATAATTCTTACGCTAGACTTATGAACTTATTTACAAGAGGTGAAAAAGTTAATAAGAGTTTTGCTGTAGGAGTCAATACTTACTTTAAAGTTGGAGAAGAAATTAACTTAGAAGTAAGAGATAAAGATAATAAAGACATTACAAGTGAAACTAAGGTTGAAGGTTTTGATACATCAACTATTGGTTATAAGCTTATGGAACTTACATTCCCAGATGGTTCACGTTATTTTAAGAGTTATTATGTAACAAATTCTGGAAGTTATGTTGAAATTCCTGATATTTCAGCCACTTTAAATGGAACTAGTCCAAATGTTAATGTTGTTTTATATGATGATGAACATACTAATGGTGTAATCAAGTCTATTAATGATTTTGAAAATTCCGGCTTTAATTTAACTGAAGCAGGAACACATTATGGATATTTAAAAAATGCAGAAGGAGATTATTTCTTCTTTGATTATATTGTAAAATAGTAATTGTTCTTATTAATTTTAATGGGGGCCTAGTTAGTGGGAATTGATCTTTTCTTATTGTATCTTGTGTTGTGTATCGGAGCTTATGCGGTATTTTTAATGCTGTTTAAAAACCGATACACAACTTACTATCAAACTGATGATATTATTGATACAAATGATGAAACTTACGCTGTCTATACTCCAGAAAATAGATGGAAAGATTACATTAAAGAATATACGGTATATATCAATGATGAATACCGTTTTTTAAAGATTGAACTAACTGAAAAAGTCGAATACATTAATGTCAATATTCTCTGCTATCGTAATAAAAAGATTAAAAGAATTATTAGTTTTTTAAATGAAATCGACGTAAAACAGGACAATTATGTAATAAAACTACCTGACAATTGCGATGAAATAAAATTGAATGTAGTTGAAGTCAATGGTGAGTCTTATTTTGAAGATAGCAATATTAAACGTGATGTTTTATGGCAATCAATTGTTAGCTCAATTCTTCTTGGGATAAGTGCTAGCGTTCTTTTGTTTGTTTTTAGACTAGGGACAATAGGTTTTGAAAATGAATTCTTTAACCGGAATCATTTATACCAAGTTTTATACTATGAGCCTTGGGTTTATATTGTTGGGGCTATTTTTATTGTTCTTCTAAGTGTTTCATTATTTTTAGTTTTATTTATTTCAAATAGTGTAAAAAGAAAGAAAGCTAAATTTAATAAAGTAAAGAAACTTAATATTAATAAAGCTTTAAAAACAAAATTTAAGATTATTAAACATAAAAATTACGAATCTTATTACGTTAAGCTTAAACCTAAAAGAAAACGGAAGTTTAAAAAAGGCGAGGCTATCATTAGTTGTTTTGATGAAAATGGTAAAGAACTTGGAGAAAAATCAGTTCTTTTTACTAAAAAGCGTCGTAAGATTTGGATTACTAATTTTAGAGGAATTAGAAGTATAAAAGTCGATTTTTCGGGAGCTGACTTTAAGAAAATTTATTATAAAAATGGCACTTTTAGAAGGAAAATTACCAAAAAGGGGGTAAGTTGTAATTTCTTAAGGCTTGATGGCATTAAAAGAACTAGAACCATATTTATTATTTCAATACTACTTTTAAGTAGTTTTTCTATTTATAAATACTATGAGTTTAGTAGCGTCAATTCTGATTTATCAAATTTTAAATTCGAGTATTCTGATAACTCAAAATCACAAATGACAATAACCGAATATACTGGTAAAAATCGAATTGTTGTTATTCCAAAAGAATTTAACGATTGCCCTATTGTATCTGTTAGCGAAGGAGCTTTCGCTGGTAATTTGCATATTAATGAAGTTTACTTTACTTCTCCAATTGAAATTAAACCAGCTGCCTTCCAAAATTGTCTAAATATCAAAAAAGTTGATTTTAGTTATGTTACAAGAATTGGCTCTCATGCTTTTGGTGGATCAAGAATTCGTGAGTTAATCGTTGATCACCAAATGGTTATTGAAAATGGTGCCTTTGCTAATAATCAATTTTTTAGAAAAGTAGTTATTTACGATACGGCTTCAACCATAATGTCGGGTGCTTTTGAAAACACTAAAACTAGATATCTAGAAGTTCATCAAGGCTCGAATCGTCTTGATTCAGGTTTTTATGGAAATGGCGAAGTTAATTCTGGTTATATTTTTGATACTTATCCTATAAATCACTCAAACTATACAAATTATGTTAACTCAAATAAAATCAAAGTCCAAAATGATTGCGTGCACGACAATACATCCTTCTTCCTTCGTAATGGGCGAATTATTGATACAAAATCTTATCGAGTTGATGCTGTAATAACGCCAGCAACTTGTAAAACCTATGGTATAAATTCTGTTATTTGTAACTATTGTGGCGGTACTTATCAAGTGTATTCTGAGCTGGATCCAAATGGCCACATTTATGGAGAAAATGGACGTTGCATTTATTGTAGAAAAGTTGATCCAAGTTATGTTCCACCAGAAGACGTAGAAGAGGGGGCTCAAAATGGTATTAATTAGTTTAACTTCACCTATTTTTATCTTTATTTATTGTTTGGTAATTTTCTTAATTATTGGAGTTATCGCTGTTTTAATTATTATTAGAGAATATAAAAATACTAATACTGTTTTGATTAAGGAAAATAAAAGTAAGAAAAGTTTAACAGTAAGTAAAGATATTCAACGTGCTAGTGCAGGTGACCCAACTCAAGCTAATAAAAACATTTAAAGATTTGCCGAACTTTTAATTCTTGATGAAAATGCTGAAAAGATTAAAAATGTTACTTTTGATCAAGTAACTTCGCTTTCTAAATTTTGTGATGATTTTAGAAATTATTGTGCTTATAACAAGAAATTATATTACACAATCGATGATATCAGATCATTTGTGGCAAATTTAGCTACTAGTAAAATTATGATTTTACAAGGTATGTCAGGAACTGGTAAAACATCTATTGCCTTAGCTTTTGAAGACTTCATTGGTAATCAAACAACTGTTATTGCTGTCCAACCTATGTGGAAAGAAAGAAGTGATATGGTTGGCTACTTTAACGAATTTACTAAAAAGTTTAATGAAACACCTCTATTAAAAGAACTCTATAGAGCAAACTTTACTGACCAAATTTTCATCATTGTTTTAGATGAAGTTAACATTGCAAGAATTGAGTATTATTTTGCTGAATTCTTATCTCTTTTAGAATATCCAAATATTGACCAAAGAACTTTAGAAATTACTAATGATAGTTGGCCTAAAGATCCAAAGTTATTAAAGGAAGGGCGTTTACAAATTAAGCCTAATGTTTATTTTTTAGGTACTGCAAATAACGATGAATCGACTTTCTCTATCTCCGATAAAGTTTACGATAGAGCCATGATTATTAACCTTGATAAGAAGGCTGAAATATTTGAAGGAGTGCCTACAAATAGATGTAGAATTTCTAATCAAAACTTCGAATCTTTAGCAAAATCTGCGCAAAGCTCATATAAAAATCATGATTATTTAAATAAACAAATTGATAAAATTAACGAATTATTAATTGAATTTTTCGAAATTAATTTTGGTAACCGTATGGTTAATCAACTCAAAGCTTATGTTCCTGTTTATATGGCTTGTGGCGGAGAAGAAGATAAAGCCTTTGATGATTTTGTTGCTAAAAAGATCTTAAGAAAACTCGAAGGAAAAGACGCCTTAAAAGTTAGCAATGCTGTACAACCATTTTTAGATAAGTTAAATGCAGAATTTGGTAAAGATAAAATGCTTTATTCAAAAGAGTATTTATCTCACTTTTTAATTAAGGGGTAATTTATGGATAGAAGCGGCCGTCGTTATACACAATATAAAAATTTCCATATTTACACTGAATCGGTTAATAAAAACGATAAACTTTTGGCTGCTTATGAAAAAATTAAGAGTTCCACGAGAAGTAAAAATGAATTAAAGATAAAGATTAATGATGTTGTTATTGATGAAATATGGATCAAAACAATTGAGGAGCTTTTGCCTTATGTTTCGGCAGCAATTGCTGAAGATCGCCGTTTCATTAGAAACCAAAGTGAAACTTTGCCTGTTGAAAAAACTAAAAGAATAAGTCGAGAAACTATTATTGATTTATCGGTTAATTCTCAAAATATTCGTAAGATTAAAGAAAATGATGAAATAGAGCCTTCTAAATTATTAGTTGTTGAAAAATTAGACGATTATTCAATTTATGAGAATAAATTTTTAGTTTATCTATTAAAACTTTTAAAATCTTTTATCGAAATTCGTTTTGAAAAGATTAAAGAGGCCAAATCAATTTATGAAAATCATACAAAATTAAATGATTCCGTCAGTCTTTATCGAAACAATATTTCTTATAAAATTGAAATTACTGATAGTCGTTTTGGTGATTTAAATCTTGAAGAAAATGATAAAAATATTTCATTAATTAAAAGAATTCGTAATCTTGAAGTTTATATCAATCAATTAATGAAAACAGACTTAATTGAGCAAGTTAGTAAGGCTGCTCCAATTAGACCACCTGTTCAAAGAACAAATTTACTTAAAAACGATGTTAACTTTTCAAAAGCTTTAAAATTATATGATTTTATTAGCACTTACGCGAAACCAGGCTATGAAATTACGCCAATTGTCACAACAAAAGACAAATTATCTGAAGATTATTTAGATTATTTTGCCCGTATTCCTACTTTGATTGCTTTTTTATCTTACGCTGAAGCAAAAGATGTTTATCCTTTATACAAAAAAGAATATGAAAACGAAGTAGAAGAAAATCGAATTGCTCAGTTAGAAGAAGTGAATCGTAAAATTCACGAAATGCTCGGTAAAAAAGAATTAGATTTTAAGTTGATTTATGAATTCATTATTGGAATGCAAGAAGAAAGAATTCGTCTTCAATACAAAATCGAAGATTTACTTAAAACCCATCAAGAAGAAATAAGTAAATTAAATTCCGATTTTTCAAAAGCTAAAGAGGAAATTATTAAGGATTATAGTTCCCGTCTTAGTGAACTTAATGAACTTAAAGCTCAAAAGGAAAGAGAGTTGTTACATCAAATTGATGATTCTAGTGCTGCAATTAAAGCTATTGAAGATAAAGCCAACGCAGAAAAAGCTAAACTTGTTAGCGAGATTGAAGAACTCAAAGGCCGCATTAAAGCAATGCTTATTAAAGAAGATGAAGATTTAGACCAATACGAATTAAGCGAAGAATACTTTAATGAACTAGAAAAAGAGAAAATTGCTTTCGATCGTTATTTTAATAAAAAATGGAGTAATGTTAAAAAAGCCATTCTTAAAAATAGAAAAAAGCAAGCCATTAAAGAAGTTAAAGAAAAACGTGCTAAAAGGAAGGAAGAGAAGTGAATAAGAATAAGAAGTTAAATAAAGCTATTTTAATCTTATGCGGAATTGAATTAATTCTTATTGTTTTCTTTTTGGCATATCTTTTAGTTTATAGTGGGTTAGTTGGTGGAGACTCTTTAATTATGTCTCCAGCTTTATATCTCGTTGTTATCTTTATTATATTTATTCCAATTGGTATGCTTTTTTATTATATCGGTATTCGTAATCGTAAAATTAATGTTTTTAGATTTGAAGTCGATGAGCAAAAGTTTACTAATAAAAGTAAGAAACTTGTTAAAAACGAAAAAGGAAAAAGATTTAGCGAACTATTGAAACTTGATATTGCTAATGTTGAGAAAAAAGAAGAAGTGAAGTTTGATGAAGTGACTTCTCTTAGTGAATTCTGCACAAAATTCAGGAATTTTTGTGCTTCTAGAAAGAAACTTTATTATACCGAAGATGATATTCGCTCCTTTATTGCTAGCTTATTAACCAGTAAAATGATGATTCTTCAAGGTATGTCAGGTACTGGAAAAACTTCTATTGCTTTAGCCTTTGAACAATTTATAGGTAATCCTACAACTGTTATTGCTGTTCAACCAGTATGGAAAGAAAGAAGTGATTTAATTGGTTATTTTAATGAATTTACTAAAAAGTTTAACGAAACACCTCTTTTAAAAGAATTATATAGATCTAATTTTGATGATCAAATTTATATTATTGTTTTAGATGAGATGAATATTGCTCGTATTGAATATTATTTTGCTGAATTTTTATCTCTCCTTGAATATCCTAACGAAGATCAAAGAACCCTTGAAATTACTAATGATAGTTGGCCAAAAGATCCAAAGATGATAGTAGAAGGAAGACTTAAAATTAAACGTAATGTTTATTTTTTAGGTACCGCAAATAATGATGAATCTACTTTCTCGATTTCTGATAAGGTTTATGATCGTTCAATGATTTTAAATCTTGATAATAAGGCCAAAAGTTTCGAAGCTCCTGATCAGGGTGAAATCAAAATATCTGACGAAAATTTTGAAAACCTCGCAGAAGCCGCCTTAAATTCTTTTGATGGAGCCGATAGATTAAAGCAAAGAATCAATGTTTTAAATAAAATTTTAATTCAGCATTTTGCTATTACATTTGGTAATCGTATGGTTAATCAAATGATGAGCTATGTTCCTATTTATGTTGCATGTGGCGGAAATGAAGAAGATGCTTTTGATGACTTTGTTGCTAAAAAGATTTTAAGAAAGCTTGATGGAAAAGATATATTTAAGGTAGCTAGTTCATTGCCTTCGTTCTTAGACGCTTTAAATCAAGCGTTTGGAATTAACAAAATGCTTAGATGTAAAAAATATCTAAAGAGATTCGAGGTGAGATAAAATGAAAGGGTTTTTAAGTACTAAACTTGCAATTATCGGTTTATCAACGGTACTCGTATCTGCTTTTGGAGCAGTCGCTGTTTTTTCTTTTGCAGCTAGTGGACAAGCACCTCTTTTTAAGGACAATGTTATTGTTACATCTAACGATTTAGATTATGTTTACACTGGTCAAGATATTCAAATTAATGGAGAAAATGCTGAAATTAAATTAGAATCAGGACAACTTGCTCCTGGAGATTATTTAGCAATTGAACCTATTGAAGAAACTTATTTTAGGGCAGGAACCTATAAAAATAGAGCCAAGTATAAAATTTTAGACTTTAGCGGACAAGACGTTACAAAGCAATACAATACTTCTAATAACTGGGGAAATATAAACATTAAACCTAGAACTATTGATTTATCGATTAATACCGAAGTAGTAAATGTTGAAGATATTAAAAGTGGTCAAGCTTTAAATCAAGATCAACTCATTATAGGTGGAGATGGAATAGCTTCAACCGATACTTTAACTGCGAAAGTTACTAAAAAAGAAGTCGGTGATGTTTACACATTTAATTATAGTTTTTCAGTTTATAACAATATTAAAAAAATAGATGTAACGGATTGTTACACAATGAAAACTGAAATTAATTTTTCTAATCGTCCAGATCTTGATGTGCCACCTCTTGATGAATGGCCTGATTTTGGTGATTTGCCTCCAGTTGATATAAACGTTGATGATAGCATGAAGGATTTTTTGGAAGATCTCATGAAAGATTTTCCTTCTGGAGAAGATATTAATTCACCACTTTTTGCTTTTAACGCAGATAAAGAGGGCGAATATTATTTTAGAGGAACTTCTTTAGGCGATTATTATCAAAACTCTTTTTCAGAAGCAACGCCTTATACAGCGGGCAATTATAGTCCACTTGAATTTGCTACTTATAATATTAAGGATGAAAGTTCAAAAGCAGTTGTCTCCTTTATGACTGCTGAAGGATTTAATACCAATGATTTTGATTTTGTACCAAATTATACCGAAAGTAGAAATAAATCTGCTGATGATGTTTCTTATCGAGTTGACAAAGAAGATGGAAATAAATATCACACAACTTGCTATTTGGTTGACACACCTGATTTAGATAATATTCAAGATAACTATATAAGTGATAGTGCTTTAAGAAGAGAAGAAAGAGATTATCAAAGCTGGGTTCATGATAATTACACATATGTTCGCAGTACAATGAGTAATAGTTTAAATGACTTTTACTATAACTATATTGATGATGGTGCGGGCAATATGAGTTTACAAACCTTCGTCGATAATGTTAAAAATGTCTTTTTAAGAGACTTTAAATATGATTTATCTACTATGATTGATAATTATAGCGATAACATATTGACTTTCTTAAACGAAACTAAAAGAGGTTATTTTTTTCATTATGCAACTGCTGGAAGTTTACTTTTAAGAAACTTTGGCTATCCATCTAGAGTTGTAGCTGGCTTTAAAAAGAATTATCAAACCGCTAATGAGCCAGACGCAGTCACTTTAAAAAACGTTTACGCATGGACAGAAGTTTATATCGATAATTATGGATGGGTAGCTTTAGATTTTTGCCCTGCAACTGCCTATGAACCAGGTTTAGATGAAGAGGATCATCAACAATATGTTGATAATGATCCAAATTCCAGCAATACAAGTAGTGGAGTTTCTAGTGATTTTGATAGATTACCACCAAGTGAAGATGCTTTATTCCAAGTTCAAGTTAGTGAACCAGGTGATTATTATTTAAGGAAAGAACATTATGGCGATTTTGCTGGTGCTAATTTTGGACCAGCTGATATCTATCAAGTTAAAGATAATCCAAACCCTAATTATTTTTTAGGAATGCAACTTAAAGAAAGCGGAAAATCAACTAGACAAGTAACAATTAAATATAATGAAAATGAAACAAGAGATAAAGATTTAGTAAGCTCTTATTACTATGGAGAGGGCGATCCAACATCTAATAATGATGTCTATTTTGTCCCGCAAGTTAATGATGGAGTAATTGAAACTACATCAACAATGACTGACATCGATTATGATTTTACAGATGATTACGAATCTATTGATAAATTATCTTTTGGCTCAAATTATACATATAAAGAAGCAGAAGCTTTGTATTATCATACAGCCTACACTAAATTTACAAATATTCCTAATGAGATTACAAAGGGGTTAGATGCTATTGTAGACAAATATTTCCCTATTATGTTTACTGATCCAAAAATAATAGTTCGTTTAATTGTTCAATATTTACAACAAGTAGATATTAAATATAATCCTCTTGTTGAATACGATACAACTTATAATCCAGGCGATACTATTGAAGACATATTAGCGAGAAATCCATCTGAATGTGATTCTTCAATGATAGCAGCTGCAGCTACTATTCTTCTTAGATATTTTAAAATCCCTGCTCGTTTAGTTAATGGCTTTTTGTATCGAGCCACTGATACAAATGTTGGCGTAATTACTGATGTTAATAGGTATTACTGGAATGAAATATATATTAAGGGACATGGTTGGGTCAAAGTTGATTTTACAAAGGCTGGCGGAATATTAGATAACAGTGGCTCATATTATGAAAAGAAAACAAAAATTAAAATTAAAACCGAGAGCCACGTCAAAGAATATGATGGAGTCGCTTATGAGTATGTGCCAACATATGAGATTATTGAAGGCGAACTTAAACCTGGACACTATATTTATCTCGACAAAGGTGACAATTTAGACTTAGTAAATGTTGGCGAAAAAGAGTTGACTGCTTATTACTATATTTACGATGAGAATGGTAAAGATGTGAGTTCTCAATATGCCATTGAAACTGAATATGGAACTCTAACCATTACGCAAAAAGAAATAACGGTCTATACTAAAAGTGTCGAAGAAGCTTACGAAAAGGGGAAGGTTTTAGAGTCTGAACTTTACGACGTCGAAGGATTAAATTTAAATAAATATGAAATAAAATACACTTCTGAGACATCTTTAGATAGTGTAGGCAGTTGTCCTGCAAAAATTGAAGTTTATGGTATTTACGACAAGGCGACTGGCGAAAACGTAATAGATAATTTCTATATCAATTACGTAAATGGGGAACTAAGAATGTACTGATATGCTAACGCAGAATTATAACAAAAAAATAAATAGATATATTGCTCTTTATAAATTCGCTTATAGATTTAGAGTTTTGTTATGCACGATTGCTGTTGTTATCGCTTTATCTACAGCCACATTAATGGGGATTGTTGGAATTGTTATTAACGATATTGCCCCAATTAATGTTACTTACGGCGATGATTTTGAACTAGCTGCTTCGGCTCTTTTTAAAGGAGCGGCTAAAGTTGAATATGCTCCTAGTGGAAGTAATTCTTGGAGTAATGAAAAACCAGTAAATGTTGGTACATATGATGCTAGAGCTGTATCAACCAATATTTTTGGACTAAATAGTTATGGTGCTATCCATACCTTTAATATTGAGCCACGTTCTATTAAGCCAACAGTTGTAAATGGCTCTTTTAGATATGGCGATAATCCAGATTTAGCTTTTGCTAATTTAAAAGAAGGGGATTCTTTAGTCTATCGAGACTATAAATTAGAAAATGTTAACACTGAACCAAGCCTTTCTTTTGAAGAAGGCGATTTTAGAATTGCTGATGAGGAAGGTAATGATGTAACAGGAAACTATAAAATCGATTATGCACCTGTTGATGTTGCTTTAACTCAAAAAAGTGTTGATTTATCAATCAACGCTTCAAAAGAATATGATGGAACTCCACTTTATGCAAATACTAAAGATGTTAAAGTAAATGATGAGTTAGTCGAGGGTGATCATATTGAGATTATGTCAGAAGATAGCATTACAAATGCCGGCTCTTCAAAACTAGAAAATACCGATATTCATGCTGTTAATGAGACTTATGGTGATGTTACTGGTTTATACAACTTTAAGCTTTCCTCTTCTTCTAACTTAACAGTAGACAAAAGAGAAGTTACTTTAAATATAAAAAACTTTGAAAAAGCCTATGATGGTAAGTCAACTTCCTTTGACGATAGTTATGTAACAATTAGTGATGGCTCTTTAGTTCAAGGGGATACAATAGAATATGTTTTTAATAACTACATCGATGCTGGAACCTATGATATTGAACCTTATACAATTACTGTAAAAGATAAGGATGGCAATGATGTTACTGATAACTATCATTTTAATGTTGTAAAAGGAACGTGTGTAATTAATAAGATTGATATTACTGTCCAAACGCCTTCTGCAAGTTTTGCATATGATGGTAACTTTCATGAGGCAAATGAATTTGAAATAGTCAGTGGTCATCTTGTCGATGGTCAAGCACTTCAGATTTTGAATAATTATGTAACTGAAAGTGGCAATGTTGGGAGTTATGAAAATAGAGTAAGCGTTAACATTGTTGATGAAAATGGTAATTCTACTTTAAAAAATTACAACATTACATATCAATATGGAACTATTGAAATAGTGAAGAAAGATTTAGTAGTTTCTTCTCCAGATTTAATAATGACATATAATGGAAATTCAAAACCAAATTTTGATAAAGCAAATCAAATCACTTTTAACCCATCAGATTTAGCAAGTGGAGATGATGTTGATGTTGTTAATCAAAAAAATTTTGCTAGTATTTTACCTGGCGAACATGAAAATTATTTCGAAGTAAGAATTGTTGATTCTTCGGGAAAAGATAAAACTTTCAATTACAATATTATTTATGATTATGGAACTGTAACTATTAATAAGCGTGACTTAAATCTTAAGACTTCAAGTGCTTATTTTTACTATAGTGAAGGTGAAAAATTCTCAGCTAATTCTTATGAAACTTCTGATGGATTAGGAAGTGGCGACGAAATTAATGGTGTTGATTATACAGTTGTAGAAGAAATCGGTATTTTTGATAATGAAGTTACACCAGTTGTTCTAAATAGTGAGGGAAGTGACGTAACTGTTGCTTATAATATCACTTTGAATTATGGACAAATTGAAGTAGCTGAAGACGTTAATGATTATGAAGATGAAACTGATGGAACAGGCGGAGAACTTCCTCCAGAAGAAGATGAAACTTCAACTGATGTTGCTAATAGTGGAGCAAACTTAATAGATAAAAAGCCAAATGAAGGCGGGGAAGAAACAGAGGATCCTGAAGACCCTGAAAATCCAGATGATCCAAGCGATCCAAACGACCCAAATAATCCTAGCAATCCAGATAATCCAAATGATCCAAACGACCCAAATAATCCTAGCAATCCAGATAATCCTGATACACCAACTTCACCTACAGAAGAAAATTATTATTTCACTTTTAAAGTAAGTGCAAATAAAGATTATTATTTTAGACAAAATGTTTATTGTAATTACAATAATGGTCAATTATATCTTGCCCCAACTTACAATATTCAACGTTTAAGTCTAGATAGTAACCCTGATTTATATGTAGCTAAATTATTAGAAGACAAAAAAGAAGATAATTTTATTGAGGTATCTTATAGTTCTAAATTTAAATTCAAAAATGATGTAGCACCTTATTATGTTTCAAAATTCCCACAAAGACAAAATTTTGAAGGTGCTTATGATTTTTACGGAAGCACAACAAACACTTTCCTTAGTTATAGTGGCTATAATTTCCTCTCTGAAGGCTTTGCCCCAATTAATTTAGAAAATAAATCATTAAATGGAAACGCTTCAAATTATACCGAATTTGTTCAAGGCAGATATTTATCTGTTCCAGAATATTTAGATTCAGTTATTGATGGAATCGTTGAGCGTTATAGATTAAAAGGAACTAATGAGTTTGATACTATTTATAATATTGCTCGTTGGGTTTCAACAAAAAACGAAGCTACAACCGAAAATCTTTATACCAAAGATGATGAACCTGTTTTGAAGTTTTTAACTGAAACTCATCAAGGAAAAGATTCTCATTTTGCTACAGCTTATGCCATGATGCTAAGAAGAGTAGGAATTCCTGCTCGTGTAGCCAGTGGTTATATTGCTCAAGGAAGAAGTGGTACCGATAATAAGGTTGATGCTTATAATAAAGCGACCTGGACTGAAGTTTATAGTTCTGATCTTGAAGCTTGGGTAACTGTAAATACATTCCCAGCTTATGCTATTAAATATTCACCAGCTCCATATGATCCTGATATTCCAGAAGAACCTGACCCAGAACCTGAGCCTGAACCTGATCCAGAACCAGAGCCAGACCCTGAACCAGATCCGGAACCAGAACCAGAGCCTGACCCAGAACCTGAGCCTGAACCAGATTATCCACGTGATCCTGTAAGCGAAAATATTTATATTTCTTCGCCAAGTTATAATTATTCATATGATGGAAAACGCCATCAATGTAGTAATGACGATTATGATATGACAGGCGATTTATTACCTTACGATAAGATAGAAATTAGTTACAATAGATCAGTTATTGATTTTACCAAAAAGCCTGTATCAAACACTTTCACTTATAAGATTATTGATACAAGAAATAATAAAAATGTTACAAGTGAGTATAAAGGTTTTGTAGACGTTTCATATGGTGAACTTACTGTTGATCAAGTTGGTCTTGATATATACTCTCTTGATGTCTCGAAAGAATATGATGGGGAAAAAATTGTTGTTCCAAAAGACTGTTATGCATTTGGTAAAAACGGTTTGCAAGGAGAAGACTATATAGAAAATATTATATTCCTTTGTCAAGCCACTGAAAAAGGAAGTTATGAAAACAAGTTCTTGATAAGATCAATTAAGCGACCTGGTTATAATACCGATATAAAAGGTAATTATCTGATTAACGATGAATTTGGAACGGTTACCATTTATTAATAATCAAAAGTGTGGTTAAAAATCAGCCACACTTTTTTAAGAAAAGCGATAAATATCGTGTTTTTGAATATTTTAAAATAGTCAATTTATTAAAATTTACTATGTTTAAAATTTCAATTTTTAATTAATGCGCAAAATGATGACAAAACTCTTGCATTCTATTTTTCGATGCTCTACAATAATTCAGCAACTGAAAAGTTCTTATTTTTTAGTGATTAGTATGATACACCAGGTATTGTGTGTATAAATGAAGGAGAAAAGAAAGATGCCTACTATTAATCAGTTAGTTAGACAAGGTAGAAAAGCACCTACCTTTAAATCAAAAGCACCTGCACTTTTAAAAAGATTTGATTCCTTAAACAAAAAAGAAAGAAATCAAAACAGTGCACAAAAAAGAGGAGTTTGCACCCGTGTTGGCACAATGACTCCTAAAAAACCAAACTCTGCATTAAGAAAATACGCCAGAGTTAAGCTCTCCAACGGATATGAAGTTACAGCTTATATCGGTGGAGAAGGACACAACTTACAAGAACACTCCACCGTTATGATTAGAGGCGGCAGAGTTAAAGACCTCCCAGGTGTTAGATACCACATTATTAGAGGTTGCCTTGATTGCACTGGTATTGAATCTCGTAGACAAGGTAGATCTTTATATGGTACTAAAAAACCTAAAGGAAAAGAGTAATAAAGGAGAATAGTTATGCCAAGAAAAGGTAGTGTTGGAAAAAGAGATGTTTTACCTGATCCAATTTATAATTCAAAATTAGTTACTAGATTAATTAATAAGATTATGATTGATGGTAAAAAAGGTACAGCTCAAACAATTTTATATACTGCATTCAAGAAAATTGAAGCAAAAACACAAAAATCCGCTATGGATGTCTTCGCAACAGCAATCAACAACATTATGCCAGAAGTAGAACTTAAGGCTAAAAGAATTGGTGCTGCTAACTATCAAGTTCCAACCGAAGTTAGCCCAGAAAGAAAGGTTACTTTAGGTTTAAGATGGTTAGTTAACTATGCTCGTTTAAGAAAAGAAAAATCCATGGAAGATAAACTCTGTAATGAAATTATCGATGCTGCTAATGGCACCGGTGCTAGCGTTAAGAAAAGAGAAGATACACATAAAATGGCTGAAGCTAACAAAGCTTATGCACATTATAAGTGGTAATTTTAAAAACTATTTAGGGGAACATTTATGGCTCGTGAATATGATTTAGCGCATACTCGTAATATCGGTATCATGGCTCACATTGATGCTGGTAAAACAACCACAACAGAACGTATCTTGTTCTTTACAAATAAGATCCACAAGATTGGTGAAGTCCACGAAGGTGCTGCCACCATGGACTGGATGGTTCAAGAACAAGAAAGAGGTATTACAATTACTTCAGCTGCAACAACTTGTTTCTGGAAAGAAAATAGATTTAACATTATCGACACTCCAGGACACGTTGACTTCACTGTTGAAGTTGAACGTTCATTAAGAGTTCTTGATGGTGCTATTACTGTTCTTGATGGAAAAAATGGTGTTGAGCCACAAACCGAAACAGTTTGGAGACAAGGTACAAAATACCATGTTCCAAGAATCGTTTTCGTTAATAAACTTGACGCTATTGGTGCAGATTTTGAAATGTCTTGGAAATCAATCCATGAAAAACTTGGAGCAAATGCACGTCCTGTTCAATACCCAATTGGTATTTCAAATACATTAAGTGGCGTTATTGATCTTGTTAAAATGGAAGGTTGGGATTTCACTGATGCAAAAAATCCAAAACAAGTCCCAATTCCTGAAGAATACATGCCAAGATGTCAAGAATTAAGACAAGAACTTATTGAAGATCTTGCTAGTTTTGATGATGATTTATGTATGAAAGTTCTTGATGGTCAAGAACCAACAGTTGAAGAAATTAAAACTGTTATTAGAAAAGCAACTATTCAAGGCGAATTCCACCCTGTTTTCTGTGGTAGTGCTTACAAGAATAAGGGTGTTCAATTATTACTTGATGGTGTTATTGATTATTTACCATCACCACTTGATATTACTCCAGCTAAGGGAACTACACCTGATGGAAAAGAATATGTTTGTGAACCAAAAGATGATGCTCCAATGGTTGGCTTAGCATTCAAGATTGCTACCGATCCATTCGTTGGAAGATTAGCATATGTTAGAGTTTATTCCGGTATCTTAAAGTCTGGAAGCTATGTCTTAAATAGCAATAAAGGCGTTAAAGAAAGAATCGGAAGACTTGTTTTAATGCATTCTAACCATAGACAAGAAGTCGAAGCCCTTCACGCAGGTGAAATTGGTGCTATCATTGGTTTAAAAAACACTACAACTGGTGAAACACTTTGTGACGAAAACTTAGATGTTGTACTCGAAAAGATGGAATTCCCAGAACCAGTTATTGAAGAAGCAGTTGAACCTAAGACTAAAGCTGACCAAGAAAAGATGGGTATTGCTTTAGCTAAACTTGCTGAAGAAGATCCAACATTTAAAGTTCATACAAACGAAGAAACTGGTCAAACAATTATTGCTGGTGTTGGCGAACTTCACCTTGATATTATTGTTGATAGATTAAGAAGAGAATTTAACGTTCAAGTCAATGTTGGTAAGCCACAAGTCGGATACCGTGAAACAATCAAGAAAGTTGGCGATTGTGAAGGTAAATATATCAGACAATCCGGTGGTAGAGGTCAATATGGTCACGTTGTTATCAAATTTGAACCAAACCCAGGCAAAGGATTTGAATTCGTTAATGCAATTGTTGGTGGTACAGTTCCAAAAGAATACATTAAGCCAACTCAAGATGGTTTAATTGATGCTTTACAAAAAGGACTTGTTGCCGGATACCCAGCAATCGATATCAAAGCTACACTCCATGATGGTTCTTACCATGATGTTGATAGTAGTGAAGCCGCCTATAAAATTGCAGCTAGTATGGCGTTAAAAGAAGCTGCTAAGAAATGCGATCCAGTTATCCTTGAACCAATTATGAAGGTTGAAGTTACTGTCCCAGAGCAATACTATGGTGATGTTATTGGTGATATTAGCCGTAGAAGAGGACAAATGACTGGTGAATCACAAAGAGGAAATGCAAAAATCGTTGAAGCTGAAGTACCACTTGCAGAAATGTTTGGTTACGTCACCGATTTACGTTCATTTACTCAAGGTAGAGGAAGTTACTCCATGGAATTTGATCACTTCGGAGAATGTCCAAAATTCATTCAAGAAGAGATCATCAAAAAGAGTGGAGTTAACAACTAATTAAGGGCTTTAATAATTACGATAAATATTGATAAACGTAATTAATTTAAGTAAAATATTTACATTGCGAAAGCTATTTATTCTAGGAGGAAAAATTACTTATGGCAAAAGAGAAATTTGATAGAAGTAAGGTCCATATGAACATTGGTACCATTGGACACGTTGACCATGGTAAAACAACTTTAACCGCTGCTATCACACACGTTCTTGCTAAACAAGGTTATGCAAAGTCAATGGATTACGATCAAATTGATGCTGCACCAGAAGAAAAGGCAAGAGGTATTACAATTAATACTGCTCACGTCGAATATCAAACTGCAAAAAGACACTACGCACACGTCGACTGTCCAGGGCACGCTGACTATGTCAAGAACATGATCACCGGTGCTGCTCAAATGGATGGTGCTATCCTCGTTGTTGCTGCAACAGATGGTGTTATGCCACAAACAAGAGAACACATCCTTCTTGCTAGACAAGTTGGAGTCCCATACATTGTTGTTTTCTTAAATAAATGTGACTTAGTCGAAGATCCAGAACTTATCGACCTTGTCGAAATGGATGTCAGAGACTTATTAACAAAATACGGATTCCCAGGAGATACCACACCTATTATCAGAGGTAGTGCAAGAAAAGCTCTTGATGGTGATCCAGAAGCTGAAAAAGCAATTCTCCAATTAATGGATACTGTTGATAGCTATATCCCAGATCCACAAAGAGAAACTGATAAACCATTCTTAATGCCAATTGAAGACGTTCTCACCATTACTGGTAGAGGTACAGTCGTCACTGGTAGAGTTGAAAGAGGTACAGTTAAACTTAACGATCCTGTTGAAATTGTTGGTATTAAACCTACAAAATCATCAGTTGTTACTGGTATCGAAATGTTCAGAAAAACACTCGATTACGCAGAAGCTGGCGATAACGCAGGTATTCTTTTAAGAGGTGTTAACAGAGACGAAGTTGTTAGAGGACAAGTTCTTGCTAAACCAGGATCAATTACTCCACACAGCAAATTTACATGTCAATGTTACATTCTTACCAAAGAAGAAGGTGGAAGACATACTGCTTTCTTAAGCAACTACAGACCACAATTCTACTTCCACACAACTGATATTACTGGTACAATCACTCTTCCTGCAGGAACTGAAATGGTTATGCCAGGTGATAACGTTTCATTCACTGTTGAACTTATCCACCCAGTTGCAATCGAAAAAGGTACCAAATTCTCCATCCGTGAAGGTGGAAGAACTGTTGGTGCTGGTACAGTTAGCGAAATTATTAAATAGTTTCCAAACTGTTTCGACACATTGATTTCATAAGGTTGTCCGAAAGGGCAACCTTTTTTGCTGAAAAAATGCTACAAAAATACTACAAGCCAGTCTTTAAAAAAATAAAAGAATATTGAAGAAAAAAACTCCTTCATTAATATAAAGGAGTTGAGAATAATAATTTTAAAAAATACTTTAATGATGACCTAATGAAAATAGAAGAATTCCACAAAGGATAATTCCTAAAAGAATATATAGATAAGTAAATTTGGATTTATATTCTTTGAATACCTGTGGGAGTAGTTCAATAAAGAGTACATAAAGTAAACTTCCTGAAGAGATAGCAAAAATACTTCCAAGAAAGATTTCGTTTATAGAAATAGCTGAAATAAAGTAACCACAAATTGCTAAAACAAAGGCTGGTAGAGCACTAATTGTTGTTAAAGATAATGCAAATTTAAATGACTTGCCAGATTTTATAAAGGAATTACACATTGTAAAGCCTATTAAAAAATTATGAATAAATAAGATTACACTCATTATAATTCCTTGATAAGGGACGGAATTGTCTCCGACATTAAAATTGATACCAAGTGACAAACCTTCTGGGATATTGTGCACAGAAATAGCTAATAAAAAGATAAATGATGCTAGTAATAATGATTTTTCTTTGAATACTTCTGTAGAATGAGCGTGATCCACACATTCCTCATCATCATTATTGTCATGTTCATGATGGTGCGATAAACAATGTAAACCTTCATGCATGAAAAAGAATAATAAACCAACTCCACCAATAATAAGTAATGTATATAATGCCCCAAGTGCATCATTATTAATGCCAGTTTGATAATGTTCAATGGCTTCTATTATTAATTCAAAAAATAATAATGCTATAATTCCTCCCACTGAAAAATTTTGGAAGAAATTAAAAATTTCCTTTCTCTTATTTGAGATTAATTTAGAGAAAAAACCACCAAGAAAAGTTGCAATTAATGTGCCAAAGGCGCCAAAAATAAACATGTAAACCATATATAACATGCAAATTATATCTTTTTTATTTGAAAACTCAAGAATTGTGCAAGTGTTGAAAGCTTGAATTTTTAAAGTTTTATTTTTGGATGTAAGACGGATAAAGAAGTTAATATAGCATGTAACATAAAGGCTTTATCTTGTTTAAATTATTCGTTTGAAAGAAAAGAAATGTACATTTCTATATCGATATTTTGACTTTTTAGTGGAATCTTACTTTAAATACTCTAAAATTTGGCATAATGTGCACATTTAATAGAACATTTTAACGAATTAAATGATAAAATTTAATTATGAAAGTTGGAATTTTAGGTCAAGGTTTTTCTGGGATTTTTTTAGCCTTGTTTTTAAAAGAAAAGAACCCAAAAATTGATGTTACAATAATTGATAAGGAAGAAACTCCTGGTAGAAAAGTTTTAGCAACTGGTAATGGCAGATGCAATATTACTAATATGGCTATGTCTGATAAAGCATATAATTGTGAAGACGCAGCAAATATTGTTAATGACTTTAATGCCGAAGATATTGTTAAGTTTTTAAATTCATTAGGAATTTTTACTAGAACTTACAATAATTTAGTTTATCCATATTCTAATAGTGCAAAAACTTTCTTGGATTTTTTGGTAGCAAGATGTAAGGAGAGAAAGGTTAAATTTGTAAATAGAGAAAGAATTGTTGACTACACTTTAGAAAATGGAAAAATCCGTGTGAAAACACAGAACAAAATTTTCATTTTTGATAAATTTGTTTTTGCATGTGGAAATGCTGCAGCACCTCAACTCGGTGGAAGTGATCAAATCTTCACTTTACTTGAGAAAAAAGGTTATAAAGTAGCTCCTTTAAGAGTTGGATTAGCGCCAATTCAAACAGAAGAAAAACCTGTTACTATTCAAAACGAAAGAGTAAAAGCAACTGTTTCGTTATATATTGATAAAGTTTTATCATATCAAGAAAACGGAGAAGTCTTATTTAAAAAAGATGGATTAAGTGGAATTGCAATTTTTAATTGTGCTTCAGTTATTGCTCGTAGTAAGAGATTTAAAAAATGCACAATTTCATTAGACTTAATGCCTGAATATGATTGCGACAGACTTGTTGAATTACTCTCTAAATTAAACGGTGAGTCAAAAGCTTCTGTGTTAAGTGGCCTATTCACTAAACATGTCGCTGAATACGTAAGAAAAGCAAGCGGCATTAAAAATCTCTATGCATATACGCCAACTGAAATTAAAAAACTTGCAGTAACACTTAAAAATCTTGTGTTTACTTATAAAGCAACATATGACTTTAAAGATGCTCAAGTTGCTGTTGGTGGGGTTGAATTTTCTAATATCGCTTTTGATCTTGAAAGTAAAAAAGAATCAGGAATTTATTTTGCTGGAGAAGTCTTAAATGCTGATGGACTTTGTGGAGGCTACAATATCTCATTTGCTATTGCAAGTGCTCATAAAGTTGCTGAAAGCTTATTAGAGGTCGAAGAAAACGTATAAATTGGCTTAAAAGCCTCCTATAAAAAATGAAAATGACTAAGAAAATTTTCCTAGTCGTTTTCATATTACTTAATTTTACTAAATTTATAGCAGCTTTCTACATCGTGGATGCTAGTGATTAAAGTATATCTATTTTATTTTGCACTACAGAATTTAGATGACTTATGTTTATTTTGCTTAATAGAAAATATTCATTCCGTGAAAAAAGATTAATTTTTTTCTTCTAAACTTTTAAATTCATGTTTTACAGGTTGGCCTTTAGCTAAGTATAAGACTAAGTAAGTTCCAATTTCACTATCTCTTGGTCGAGTGATGCTTCCGGGATTAAAAACATAAGTAGACCCAATTTTATTAACATATTTTTTATGAGTGTGACCAAAAAGAAAAATGTCACACTTTTTTTCTTTAATATATTGTTCTGGATTTATAGCAAAATTCAATGAATTCCCGTGCTCAAGATGGATTTTAAAACCTTCTAAGATACAATCTTTTTCTCTAGGGAAATCGTTATAATCACAATTTCCTCTTACGCAGGTGTAACTATTTAGTAAATATTCAGGTAGTTCACTATCTCCTAAATGATAAAAAACATCAGCATCATAATTTTTCATTACGATATCATTTAATACTGTTAAATTTGAATGTGAATCACTTACAACAACAATTTTCATATCTATTAATTATTTTATTCCAAAATGAAAAAGATGTATCAAATTTATTTAAGAGACAACTTAGAAAATTATATAAATTCTATTATTATATTTAAGTTAATATGTTTATAATATAGTCGTTTTAGGTATGATTAACAAAGTTGAACAAAAGAAAACACCTTATTTAAAAGCTTATGAAAAGTATCTAAAAGAGCATACGGCTGCTTTTGATGTTCCTGGACATCATCAAGGGAATATTCGTACTGATTTTGATAAGATTTTCACACACATAGTTTATAAAAATGATGTTAATTGTCCACGCGGTATGGACAACATTATGCATCCAACTGGCGCGATAAAAGAAGCACAAGAACTTTTTGCAAAAGCTTGCGGAGCAGATTATTGTAAGTTTTTGATTAATGGTTCAACAAGCGGCAACTTAATAATGTTTTTAAGTGCTTTACAAGCAAACGACAAAGTTATTTTACCTCGTAACGTTCATAAATCAGTTATTAATGGATTAATTTTATCTGGTGCTGTTCCTATTTTTATAATGCCTGAACTTGATAAAAAGACAGAAATTGTTAATCAAGTCTCTTTTAAACAGTGGCGTAATGCAATCGATGATAATCCCGATGCTAAAGCAATATTTATTATTAATCCAACCTATTTTGGTGCTACTTGTGATTTAAAGAAAATTGTAAGTTATGCTCATTTACATAACAAAATAGTTCTTGTTGACGAGGCACACGGAACACATTTTTATTTTTCAAATAAACTACCTGTATCTGCAATGGAAGCAGGAGCAGATATGACTACATTAAGTATTCATAAAACCGGGGGAAGTTTAACACAATCCAGTGTTTTACTTGGAAAAGGTAATCGTGTCCCACGATATGACGTAAGCAAATCTTTTAATTTAATTACAACAACTTCGCCAAGCTCAATTTTAATTGCTTCTTTAGACGCGGCTAGAAAATATTTAGTTTTTAAAGGAAGTTTAAAGATATATAACGCAATTAAACTTGCTAGACAAGCCAAAGAAAAGATTGATCAAATACCTGGTTTTATTGCACATAGCAAAGACTACTTTGTTAAAGAATGCGGTGCTTATAATTATGATGAAACAAAACTTTGTGTTGAGATAGATAGATTAACTATCAGTGGGTTTGAACTTTATAAAATCCTAAAAGACAAATATAAGATACAAATCGAACTTGCTGAAGCTTATGTTTTCCTTTTACTTTTTACAATTGGGAGCACTCAAAAAGATTTAGATAGACTCATTAATGCCTTAAAAGATATTTCTTTAAAATATTATGATCCAAATGTTGAGTATGCTGACCATCATTATATGAATGGTTTTCCTAAAATGGAAGTTAGACCTAGAGTCGCATATCATGCCCCTTTAAAGGTAGTTAAATTAAAAAATGCAGTTGGTAAAATATCAAAAGAAATGATTATGATTTATCCTCCTGGAATCCCGGTTATTATTCCTGGCGAAGTTTTTACTCAAGATGTTATTAATGAAATCAATTACTATTCTAAAAGCAAAGCAACAATATTAAGTGATTGGCATTCAACTAATGAAGTAAGTGTTGTTGATGATAAGAAGTGGAAATATATTAAAGATTCAATAGATAAAGACTATTAATTTTGAGCAAAAACCTTGCAAATATACATTTATTTCTATAAATTTCTAATTATAGGAGGTTTTTATGTTCTCTAAAGAAAATATAATTTTATTACAAAGCGAACTCAAAAAGAATCACTTAAAGGCTTATTTAGTTTTAACTAGTGACCCTCATGATAATGAATATATAAGTAAATTTTATTTAAGAGAAAGAGAATTCTTTTGTCCTTTTACAGGTTCAGCCGGTTCTTTATTAATCACTGATAATAATGCTTATTTCTCTACTGATGGAAGATATTGGATTCAAGCCGAAAAAGAACTAAAAGGAAGTGGCATTAACCTTATAAAAGATGGTGATGTAGGTGTTTTAAGTTTGAATGATTTTATTAAAAAGGAACATTTATATCCACTTGGAGTTAATTATTTAAATATTACAAAGAGTAAACTTAATCTTTTAAATAAACTTGGCATAACAACCGTTGATATTGATTTTTCTAAGTTAGTAAAGTCAGATAGTGAAAGTGAAATTCACAAAGTTTTTAAATTAAGCGATGAACTTAACACCTTAACTTGTAAAGAAAAGATAGATTTAATTTTAAATGAAGTGGAGAAAAAAAGAGCTGATGCTCATTTAATTACAACATTAGACGATATTGCTTATATTTTAAACTTAAGAGGAAAAGATATACCTTGTAATCCTGTTTTCTATTCATATTTATATTTATCGAAAACCTCTGGTAATCACTTATTTATCGACCAAAGGAAAATAGATTTTAAGATTCCAAATATAGAAGTTCATTCTTATGATGAAATTGATGAATTTTTAAGAAAACACTGTTATGTAAAAACTTTGGTTGATCCTAAAAGAGTTAATGCTCATCTTTATTCAATCTTACATGAACCTATTGTTTCTAAAAATCCATCATATTTAATGAAAGCAATAAAAGGTGAAAAAGAAATTGAAAATACACGTAAGATTCAAGCAATTGATGGTCTAGCATTATTAAAATTTCAGAAATATTTAGAGGATAATTTATCTAAAAACCTCACAGAATATGATTATTCTATGAAATTAGAAGAATTTAGAAAAGAATCTGAATTATGCTTTGATTTATCTTTTGAAACCATTACAGCAGTTGGTAGCAATGCAGCAATGATGCATTATGAGCCAACAAAAGAAACTCATTCTAAAGTAACTAAAAACGATATTGAACTATTAGTTGATAGCGGTGGTCAATATTATGGCGGAACAACAGATACAACTAGAACTTTTCTTATTGAAAAACCAACTAAAGAATTTATACATGATTACACTTTGACTTTAAAATCCTTAATTGCAGTATCAAAGGCTATATTTTTAGAAAAATCAGATGGCCATACTCTTGATATCTTGGCTCGACAATTTATGTGGAACGAAGGTATGGATTATAAATGCGGCACAGGTCATGGCGTTGGCTATATTTTAAATGTTCACGAAGGTCCAAATGGCTTAAGATATCGTGCGGTTCCTGAAAGAGATGATCAGGCTGAAATTGTACCTGGTATGATTACCACTATTGAACCAGGTGTATATAAAAATGGTAAATATGGGATAAGAATTGAGAACAATCTTTTATGTGAAAAAGCTTTTTCAACAAGCGATGGAAACTTCTTTAAATTTGAAACTATTACTTAGGTTCCTATAGAAACTCGTTGCTTGGATTTATCTATCATGACTAACGAAGAAGTCGATTGGTTAAATAATTATCATAAGCTTGTTTTTAGTAAATTATCTCCTTTGATTAAGGATGCCGATTTGTTTGATTTTCTAAAAACAAAAACAAAAGAAATCAATAGAAATAAGTAGTTTTTGCAGGCTTTTTTGTAAAAATTTATGTTGTTTAAAGCAAAAATATAATATTTTCAAAATTTGAATAAAGGTTGTTCGATTGTTCTTTAGAACAATAATGTTCAATGGTATAATTTACTTATGATTTTAAGCAATGCTTGGACAAATTTTTGGAATGACTTTGTAGAAGCGATTCAAAATGCTTGGAATGATGTTACAAACTTCTGGATTGGAAGCGAAACTCAAACTCCATACATCGCTAATTTTTTATGTGCGATTGTTGTTTTAATTTTAGGCATTGCTGTTATTAAACTGTTTATTAGAATTTTGAACAAAACTTTAAAACTTGATAAGAAAGTTATTAAGGAAAGATCTGTAAAAGTCTTTATAGTTTCGACTATTAAAATTGTTCTTTATTTTGCTCTTGTAATTGTAATTCTTGCGATTTTAAGAGTTGAATTAAGTGGAGTTACTCAGATTTTTTCATCTGCTATTTTAGCTATTGGTCTTTCTTTACAAGATGTTATTTCAAATTTTGCTAGTGGTATTATAATTTTAACCTCAAAACCTTTTGTAACAGGCGATTACATTAAAGTCGAAGATCAATCTGTTGAAGGCAGTGTAGTTGATGTTCGTTTTTTAATTACCACAATTGAAACGGTTAACAAACAAATCGTTACAATTCCAAATAAAACAATTACAAGCTCAGTTTTAACTAATTACACACGTAATCCTTTAAGAAGAATTGTTGTTAATATTGGCGTTGATTATTCAACTGATATTGATAAAGCTAAAAAAGTCTTGGTTGATATTGCAAATAGTGAAGATAGAATTTTAGAAAATCCAAAACCTGTTTGTTATGTTACAGCTTTTGAAGCCAGTGATATTAATCTCTCTCTTAGATGCTATGTTCCAAATGTTTTATATTGGGATGTATTTTTTGCTTTAAATGAAAAAATCTTGATTGAGTTTAATAAACAAAATATTCAAATTCCTTATAATCGTCTTGTTGTGCAAACTCTTGATGAAGATGGAAAAGTTAATGTTAAAAAAGGAGTTAAACAAGAATGAAAATTTGTAAAACTGATAAATCAACAATTCTTACTTATTTAGTGATTATGGTAATTGCATTAGGCTTGTCTTGTATAGGCTTTGCTTTTAATACGCCTTATACTTATTTTCCTTTAGTTGTAACTGCTATCTCTTTTGTTTGCGGTTTGATTTATCTAGCAGCTCTTCTAATGAGTGCAAAGAAAAAGGTAGAAGTGAATGAAAGCAACAAATCCCTTGTTTTAGCCGGACAACTAGGAAGCAATTTTTTGCGCTTTGCAATTATGATTATTGGAGTCTTGGCTTCATTTTTATTTATTTATTTTACGCCTGTGGATGGTGAAAAAGGAAAATGGGTTTATGCTTTAGTATTGATTGCTGGGGTACCTATGATTATTGATATTGCGTTAATTTATTTTAGAAGCGCTTATGTAGAGTAGGATATGGATTTTTCAAACCTTTGGAAGTTTGATTTCGATAGTGTTTTTGTTCCAGAAATCTTTGTTTCATTAATCGTGATTATTTTAATCATTATTTTTTGTATTGTAGTATATTTCCGATTCAAGAAGCTCAATAAAAATCCTTTAGAAACACCAAAAGGTTTTGATTTAATTGTTACAATATTTGTTGAATTTATTGATAATTTAACAGTAAATACCATGGGGAAAAGAATCCGTAATTATGGTGGCCTTATTTTAACTTTAGCTATGTATATTTTCTTTGCCTTTACAGTTGGGCTAACTGGTTTACCTTCACCAATGACTTATCTTGGTGTCCCATTATCTTTAGCCCTTTGTACTTTTGTTTTGATTCATTATACGGCTGCTAAGGAAAATAAATTAAAATATTTTAAACGATTTATCGACCCTTTCCCTGTCTTTTTGCCTATTAACCTTGTGACAATGTGGGCGCCATTATTATCGCTTTCTTTGCGTATGTTTGGAAATGCGATGAGTGGTTTTTGCATTATGTCTATTGTTTATTTTGGTTTAGAAAATATCTCAAATATGATTTTTGGCTCAGCTTTTATGGGCAATTATTGGGCCAACGCAATTGGAGGAGTTGTAAGCGGAGCAAGTGGTCCAGCAGGAATTTTTGTCGCTCCTTTTATTACTCCAATCTTACATATGTATTTTGATATTTTCTCAGGATTTGTTCAAACCACTGTCTTCATTCTTTTAACAATGATATTTATTGTAAATGAACAAAATGAAGAGAGTGATGAAATCCAATTTGAAGTTGTTAGAAATTAGGAGGAAAAACAAATGGATATATTATTAAATCTTGTAAACGTCTTAGCAAGTGACACATCTGGTATGGTTTATATCGGAATTGGTCTTATGGCTTTTGGCTTAGGCGCTAGTGGAATTGGAGAAGGATATGTTTGTGGTAAGACCATGGAAGCAATGGGAAGAAATCCAGAAATGTATTCAAAATTAAGAACAGGTATGATTCTTGGTTGTGCATTAACTGAAACAACCGCGATTTATTCTTTACTAATTGCATTACTCATGCTCTTTATCGGGTAATTAATATGAAAAAATGGGGAAAATATAAATTTATATTATCTATTTTTCCTGTTTTGTTTCTTTTAACAAGTTGTTCTACTGATGAACTTGGAAATTCTTTAAGTGATAGCATAGAAGCAAAACTGATTCCAAATATTTGGGCTTTTTTAGTCCAACTTTTTGCTTTTATTATTTTGATTATTGTTGTTACTAAATTTGCTTATAAACCTGTAAGAAAATACTTAGATAAAAGAAGTGAACTTTTAAATAACGAGAAAAAGGAAACTGAAAGTTTAAATCAAAAAGCAAAAGAAAATATATTTGAATCAGAGAAAAAACTTGCAGAAGTTAGAGATAATGCTAGTAAAATTATTGACGATGCTCGTGAAAAAGCCAAATTAGAAAAAGAAAATATTCTTAAAGAAGCTAATCAAGAAGCAAATAAAGTTAAAGCAAATGCTTATAAGGCTATTGAAGAAGAAAAAAGCAAGGCCAAGCAAGAAATCAAAGAAGATATTGTTGATGTTGCTTTTACGATGACTTCAAAACTTCTTGAAAGAGAAGTTAGCGATGAAGACAATAAAAAGATTGTCGATGATTTTGTTAAAGAATTAGATCAAGATAACAAAAAATAGATATGAATGAAGTAGCTCTTTATAACAATTATGCAATTGCTTTATTAGAAGTGGCAATTGAAGAAGGTAAGGTTGAAGAATACCGAAAGGAAATTAAAGTTTTAAAAGAGGTTTTTAAAACTAATTTTGACTATGTTCGTTTTTTAGGAGACTATAATATTTCTCTTTCGGAAAAATATAAAACGATTGATCGAAGTTTTAAAAACGTTAATCCTTCAATTATTTCCTTTATAAAAATAATTGTTAAAAATAGACGAGCTTTATTTCTTGCAAAAATTTTTAAAGAAGCCGTATATCGCTTTAATGATTATCTTCATATTGAAGAAGGTAAAATCTATTTAGCTAAAAAGATAGATGAAAAAAGTAAAAAGAAAATTATTGAGGCGATAGAAAAAAATGAAAAAGCGAAAGTGGAACTTGAGGAAATATATGATCCAAGTTTACTTGGGGGATTTATTGTCTCAATTAAAGACAACGTTTATGATGCAAGTTTAGTAAACAAACTTGAAAAGATGAAAACAACAATTCTAGGAGGAAAGTAGAATGGAAATAAAGGCAAATGAAATTTCTTCTTTAATAAAAAAAGAAATACAAGATTTTAATAAATCCACAGAATATAGTAAGAATCTTGGAACTGTTGTTGAAGTGGGTGATGGTATTGCTATCATTTATGGTTTGCAAGATGTTATTTTAGGCGAACTTCTTCAGTTTAAAGACGATGTCTTTGGAATGGTAATGAACTTAGAAGAAGATTCATTAAGTGCAGTTTTACTTGGTGAAGCTAATAAAGTTAAAGAAGGCGACACTGTAAAAGGAACTGGCAAAGTTATGACTGTTCCTGTAGGAGAAGCAATGCTAGGAAGAGTTGTCGATGCTTTAGGTCGCCCAATTGATGGAAAGGGTGAAATTAAAACAACTACTCGCTATGCAATTGAAAGAAAAGCTCCTTCTATTATTTCTAGAGAAAGTGTTAACTCACCTCTTGAAACCGGAATTAAATGCATTGATGCTTTAATACCTATTGGAAAAGGTCAAAGAGAATTAATAATTGGTGATAGACAAAGTGGAAAAACCGCCATTGCCGTTGATACTATTATTAATCAAAAAGGTAAAAATGTTATTTGTATTTATGTTGCAATTGGGCAAAAAAATTCAAGTGTTGCAGCGATTTTTGATAAATTTAACACTTTTGGAGCAATGGATTATTCGATAATTTTAAATGCTAGTGCTAGTGAATTATCACCTCTTTTATATATTGCACCATTTGCAGGCATGAGTATGGCGGAATACTTTATGGAGCAAGGTAAAGATGTTTTAATTGTTTTTGATGATTTAAGTAAACATGCAATCGCTTATCGTGCTTTATCCTTACTTTTAAAGAGATCACCTGGAAGAGAGGCTTATCCAGGAGATATTTTCTATCTTCACTCTAGACTTCTTGAAAGAGCAGCTAAACTTAATAAAAAATTAGGTGGAGGTAGTATAACCGCTTTACCTATTATTGAGACTTTAGCTGGTGATATTTCTGCTTATATTCCAACTAATGTAATTTCAATTACAGATGGACAAATTTTTTTATCAACTGATTTATTTAATGCTGGACAAAGACCAGCGGTTGATGTTGGATTAAGTGTTAGTAGAGTTGGAAGTAATGCACAATATCGTATTATGAAGCAAGTTTCTTCTTCAATGAAAATGGAAATTGCTAATTACAATGAATTAGCTAGTTTTGCTCAATTTGGAAGTGATATTGATAAAAAGACAAAAGATACTATAAAACATGGTGAAATATTATGTGAAGCTTTAAAGCAAGACCAATATTCTCCATATACTAGCGAAAGAGAAGTTATCGAAATCTATGCAGTAAAAAATAGATTTTTAGATGATTTAGAAACTAAGGATGTTCCTGAGTTTTTAGAAAACTTATGGGAATATATGAACAATTTCTATAAAAACATAATTGATGAAATTAAAGAAAAGAAAGTTTTAAATGATGAACTTGAAAGTGAATTAAATAAAGCAATTACTGTTTTTAAAAAGGAACAAGAAATTAAAAATAAATGAGTCAAAGTTTAAATAAGGTCAAAAAGAGAATTGCAACAGTACAAGCAACTCAAAAGTTAACGGGAGCCATGAAACTTGTCAGTAGTGTCAAGTATTCAAAACTCTCAAAAGAGATATTACATCGTCAAGATTATTATTTTTATCTTAATGATTTAGCCTCTACTTATTTTAGTGCGGCAAAAATTAATAATCTTGATATACCTTATATTAGAAAGAACCTTAACACTAAAAAAAGATTATTAGTTGTTGTTTCTTCTTCAATGGGAATGTGTGGAGCTTATAATATCAATATTAAGAAAATGTTAGAAAACGAATATAAAAATGGCGATGAAATTCTTGTTATTGGGAAGAAATTAAATGATGAAATTAATGGCGAAAATTTAAACATTAACACAAGTTTTGCAGGTATTTTAGATAATTTGAGTATTTCTTCGGTTAGAATTTTATCAAATTATTTAATAAGTAAATTTTTAAATAAAGAGTATAGAGAAATTGTATTGCTTTATACTAAATTTCAAAATTCGATTTCGTTCGTACCTAAAAAAGTTTCACTTTTACCTGTTGCTTTTAAATTTGATAAAAAGAGAGGTTTAAATCCAGGAGACTTTGAACCTAATCTAGTTAGCTTTTCTAACGAATTCATTAGACTCTATTTAATGACGGATTTATATTTCAAGATTTATGAAAGCTATTTGTCAGAGGTCGCTTCAAGAAGAAATGCAATGGACAATGCTGATAAAAACGCAAAAGATTTAATTGATAAATTAACACTCGAATTTAATAAAGCTAGACAAGCAAGTATTACTCAAGAATTAACCGAAGTAGTTAATGGAAGTATGAATAAATAGGAGGAGGCAAGGATGAAAAATATATTAAACAAAGAAGCTGAAAAAGGAGTTTTAGTTCAAGCTGTTGGTCCAATTATTGATGTTCGATTTTTGGATGGTTATTTGCCTCCAATTCTAACTGCATTAACTCTTGATCTCAATGGGTCGACTTTAGTGTTAGAAGTTGAACAACATGTTGGAGATGATGTATGTCGTTGTGTTGCAATGGCCCCAACTGATGGAGTTAAAAGAGGAATGGAAGTTATTAATACACATAAGCCAATAGAAGTTCCAGTAGGAGAAGCTACTCTTGGTAGAATGTTTAATGTTTTAGGTGAACCAATCGATGGAAGAGAAGATAATGCATCCATTAATAATGCAAGAAAAATGCCAATTCACCGTGACGCTCCAGCTTTTAAAGAGCAAATACCTCAAAAAGAGATTTTAGAAACCGGAATTAAAGTTATTGATTTACTTTGTCCATTTGTAAAAGGTGGGAAAGTTGGCTTATTCGGTGGAGCTGGCGTTGGTAAAACTGTTTTAATCCAAGAATTAATAAATAATATTGCTACTGAACAAAATGGTATTTCTGTTTTTGCTGGAGTTGGCGAAAGAAGCCGTGAAGGAAATGATTTATATAATGAAATGAAAGAAACAGGAGTTATTAATAAAACAGCTCTTGTTTATGGTCAAATGAATGAAGTTCCTGGTGCGAGAATGAGAGTTGCTCTTTCGGCTTTAACTATGGCGGAATATTTTAGAGACAATGCTCATCAAGACGTTCTTTTCTTTATCGATAATATTTTTAGATTTACTCAAGCCGGCAGTGAAGTTAGTGCTCTTATTGGTAGAATGCCCTCGGCTGTTGGTTATCAACCAACTCTTGCAACCGAAATGGGCCAACTTCAAGAAAGAATTACTTCAACAAAAAATGGTTCAATTACTTCAATTCAAGCCGTTTATGTTCCAGCAGATGATTTAACTGATCCTGCACCTGCTACAACTTTTAGCCATCTTGATGCTAAAACTGTTTTAGATAGAAATATTGCCGCTTTAGGAATTTATCCTGCAGTTGATCCACTTGAAAGTAGTTCAAATATATTGGATCCAAAAATAATTGGTGAAGAACATTATAAAGTTGCTAGAGGAGTTCAAGCCATTTTGCAAAGATATAAAGAACTTCAAGATATTATTGCGATTTTAGGTATGGAAGAATTAAGTGAGGACGATAAGCTTATTGTTAATAGAGCCAGAAAGATTCGTAACTTTCTTTCTCAACCTTTCCATGTCGCTGAAGCCTATTCTGGTAAGCAAGGAATTTATGTCCATTTAAAAGATACAATCTCATCATTTAAGCGAATTTTAGAAGGGGAATTTGATAAATACCCAGAAAATGAATTTTTATATCGCGGAACTGTCGATGAAATAAAAGAAGGTAGTCATGAATAATAAAATCAAATTTAAAATATATTCTATTGATGGAAAATCCTTTGAAGAAGAGATTGATGCAATTTATTTAGATGTTCCAAATCATGGAATCATTGGTCTTTTAAAAGGTCATACACCTTATTGCGCAATGCTTCATATTTCAACTTTTTATACCATTAATAATGGTGTGAAAACTTACTTTGCAATAAGTGGAGGAACAATCAACTTTAAAAATAATGAAGCAATTTTATTAGCCCAAACTTATGAAAAAGAAGACGAGCTAGATAAGGCCAGGATCGAAAAAGTACGCGATGAAGCCATTAATTTGCTATCTAAGATTGATAAAAATGACCAAGTTGCATATGATAATGCCTCTTTTACCCTTAAAAAAGCCATTAACAGACTAAAAATTTTAAAGTAAAATAAAAGGTGCGAGGGCTGGGATGATGAAAAATTTTATATTTGTTTCACCACATTTTCCATCAAGTTATTGGAGATTCTGTCTTGCCTTAAAAAATAGGGGTTTTAGAGTTTTAGGAATAGGAGATGCTCCATACCATGAACTAGGTGAAGAATGTCGTTTTGCATTAGATGAATACTATTGTTGCACTAATATGGATGATTTTGAAAATGAGAAGAAAGCTGTTCAATATTTTCAAGATAAGTATGGGAAAATAGATTATATCGAAAGCAATAACGAATATTGGCTAGAAAAAGACGCCCGTATTAGAAGTGAATTTAATATCACTACAGGACCTACTTTAAATGATATTGAAAAATATAAATTAAAGTCTCTTCAAAAAGAATACTACGCTAAAGCTGGATTAAAATGTGCTCGTTATATTCTTGTCGATACTTTAGAAAATGCTAAAGAATTTGCTAAAAAAGTTTCATATCCAATTTTTGCTAAACCTGATAATGGGGTTGGTGCTCAAGATACACATAAGATAAATAATGAAGTTGAACTAGAAGCATGGTTTAATCGAAAAGATAATAAGAAAACATACATCATGGAAGAATATGTTGATGGAAAAATTATTTCTTTTGATGGTGTAAGTGATAGTAATGCCAATGTTATTTTTGCAACATCAAACATTTTTGAAAATGACAATAGTGCAATTGTTGAGCAAGAACTTGATGATATGTATTATTGTGTGCCTAAAATTAGTGATGAGTTTTTAGAAATGGGCAAAAAAGCAATTAAAGCTTTTGAAGTTAAAAATAGATTCTTCCACTTAGAATGGTTTGTTTTAAATAGCGATCATCCATATTTAGGCAAAAAAGGTACAATTGTTCCTTTAGAAGCTAATATGAGACCTGCTGGAGCTTATACTCCTGATTTAATTAATTTTGCTAACTCAACAAATTGTTACGAAATTTATGCAGATAGTATTGCATATGATGAAAATCGTGAAGACATGTCCTATACAAAATACTATGCTTGTGCGTGCAGTAGAAGAAATAAATATAGATATGTCCATTCTCTTGAAGATATTTTAAAGAATTATCATAATAACGTTTGTTTTTATGGGACATATCCTCATGTTTTAAGAGATGATATGGGTGATTCATTTGTTATGGCTAAATTCTCGACTTTAGAAGAAGTTCAAGCTTTTGATAAATTTGTTAGAGAAAAAGTAAATTAATATAATAAAACCTTTAAATTTTAAAAAATGGCCGCAGATTTGCGACCTTTTAATTTACAATAATCGTAGTTTACTATTAAAGAGTAATCTTTATTATAGCTAACTTGATTATTTTCAATAATGAAATTCCCTAAATTAGTAATAATTATTCCCCCAGATTAGGAAAAATTTTTCCCTCAAATTAGGAAAAATTTTTCCCCCAAATTAGGAGATTTCATAAACCTCTTTTTATAAGTGCAAGTTTCATTTAAAATATTAATAATACATTTAAGAGGAAAAATTATGTCAAAAGAAGGTCAAAAGAAACTTTTTTCTGTCTTTAAAAAAAGTGATGTACGTCCAGATTTATTTAAAGCGGTTATTGAAATCCCAAAAGGTAGTAAAACAAAATACGAACTCGATAAAGAAACAGGGCTCATTAAATTAGATCGTGTTTTATTTACCTCAACACATTATCCACATAATTATGGATTTATACCATTAACATATTGTGAAGATGGTGATCCTTTAGATGTTTTAGTTTTGTGTAGCGAGAAACTTTTTCCTTTGACTATTTTAACAGTAAGGCCAATAGGAGTTTTAGAAGTTATCGATGGAGGAGCAAGAGACTCTAAAATCATCGGCGTGAGTGTTGATGATCCATTTTATAACTCTTATTATGATACAAGTGATTTACCAAAACATATTTTTGACGAAATTAAAAACTTTTTTGATGTATATAAAAAATTAGAAGGAAGCAAACTTTTAACTGGAGAGATTGAAGGGGCTGATAAAGCAAAAGAAGCGATTGCTCGCTGTATAAAATTATATGAAGAAAGAGAACATTAAAACTTATAGTAGTTTTTAATGTTCATCATTGCTTCTTTTATACGATTAAATTTATCAATGGAGATATCATAATATATTTTATCTCCTCTTTTTTTATAATAGTGGAGAGCCCAATAATAGAAAATGATATCTAAAAAGCGACAATAAGTGTCTACCTTTTTCATTTTCAGATTACTGAATTTATAGCCATAATATTGTTTTAAAAAGAATTCTTCTTGTTCTTTAGATAAATTGTTTTCACTAATAAAACTAGCTAAATCAAATAAAGGAGAGTTCATTGAAGCGTATTCCCAATCAATGAGAACTAAACCATTAAATTTGAATAATAAGTTGTGGTGGACTAAGTCGTTATGACAAAGGCAATACTCCTTTTTATCATCAAGAGCTTTAATGTCCTTAAGAATCAATTTTTCATACTTTTCGTCTAAAAAAGCTGCAGAATCAACATATTTTTTGTAATAGTCAATCTTTTTAAGTGCTTCATAGTCTTTTGAAACCTTAATTTTTGAGGTATGAAGTTTCTTTAATGTTTTGCTTACATAACGAATTTGCTCTTCATTAGGAGTATTAAAATAAAAGCGAGTATTATGAACAAATTTAGTAACTTTTGTCCCCTTTTTAGCATCTAAAAAAATGACCTTTTCAGAAATCTTTAAAGGTTCAATTTTTTCATATACTTCTTTTTCAAGTTTGTAATTGATTAATTCATCATGATCTTTTCGAGGAAGACGTAAAACAAAAGCATCATTTATTAAATAATTTTCATTCGTGATGCCTTCTTTAATTGGAATTTGAGTTCTAACTTCTCTTTGAGTAATTTCTTCAAATAACCTTTTTACGCCATGAATCATAACTACAAATATTTTAAAGTAAGTGTGTTTATTGTGCTACAATTTTAAACATGGTTGGAATAATTTTGTATAGACCTGAGAAACCAGGTAATGTCGGTAATATTATTAGAACTTGCATGGCAAGTGAGGCTCGTCTTTATATTATTGGTCCTCTAACTTTTTCTTTAACAACTAAAGAATTACAAAGAGCAGGGATGGACTATATAAAAGAAAGCGATTTTGTACTTTATAAGGACTTTGATGATTTTATAAAGGATTTTAAAGATAAGAATATTTATTATGTAACTCGCTACTCTAATAAAGTTTATTCTTCTTTTGATTATTCTAAAATTGAAGACGATATTTATTTTATGTTTGGAAGAGAATCAACTGGAATTCCTCATGAGTTATTAAAAGAAAATCTAAATAAGTGTATTAGAATTCCGATGACGATAAGTGCTAGAAGTTTAAATTTAAGTAATAGCGTTGCAATTGTTTTATATGAGTGTTTAAGACAAAGAAAATTCTATGGCTTAGCCACCTATGAAACAATTAAAGGCGAAGATTTTTTGCTTAATGAAGATATTAAAAACGATTAACGTTTTTTAAATATTCGTTAAAGTCATAATGAAATTCTTTTATATAGTAAGATTCATAATTTGATAAAAGAACAAGGCCTGGTTCTTTGCCTTTTTTAATTGTTTTGCATTTTGCTAATATAACTTCCCCATCTTTTTTGTTTGATAAGAAAAGGGCAAACTCTAAAGCAAATTCTAAAGTCTTATCATCAAGATTATGTTTAAAGATAATGATATGATTAGAATGCATATTCTTAAGATGGATAAAATAATCATCTTTACTAGCATATTTAAAAGTTAAATTATCGTTTTGAAGACTATTTTTTCCAAAGCCAATTTTAGTATCATTAAATAAAATATAATAAGGCTTTGCAGCGTTTTTTAAATTTTTAGGCTTTTTATAGTGGCTAATTTTAAGTATTTTTTTATTAACAAGTTCATCAATAATTTCTTGATAGTCGTCTTCATTAAATAAAGATAAGTTATTAATAACAGAAGTTAAATATTCAATTTCTGACTCGGTTTTCTCAATATATTCTTTAGTGGAAGTAATTGTAGCTTTTGCTTTTTTATATACTTTATAGAATCGTTCAAGATTTTGAGTAGGAGAAAATGATTCGTCTAGAGTTATCTTTTTATCTTCATAAATAAAATATTCATCACCTCTTTTAACTTCATCAAGAATAGTTAATAAATAATCAGCATAATCTTTATAAATAAGTTTTTCTTGAGCTTCCTTTTGATCAACTTTAATTTTATCAAGCTTCTTCTCTAAAGATTTTTTTCTTCTTTTAAGTTCTAAGTTAATTTCTTTATATTTTTCAGACAAATGAAGTTTTTCGATGTTATCAAAATACGTATTTTCGTTTAAAAGATCCTTATCTTTTATTTCTTTAGAATATGGAGCCTTTAATGGTGGTTCATAGATTGCGTTTTTTAAAATTGGATGGTGTGTATCAATCCCTTTAAAGCGAAAGGCTTCATCAACTTTTTTGTCAACGAGTAAAACTAGATTTGAATTACTTTTAAAAATTTCAAAAATTAGAGAGTAATGAATTTTATCGTATGTATCAGTTGTTTTAATAAATTCGAGTTCTAATATATTATCTTCATTATATATAGAGGCCTTTAAAAATAAGGAATTTAAAAGTTTTGCTTTTAAACGTAAGAAAAAAGAATTTGAAGTATTAAAATTAAATTTTTTATCCGTTATTTTTAAGAAAGGGTTTTTAACATTAAGGGATATAAAAATACTTTTACTTTTACTTTTTGAAAAGGAAAACAAGTAATCGTAATCACTTAAACATTGAATTTTGTTTAAGTAAGTTCCGCTAAGAGATGCGTTAATTTCATCAACATTTTCTTTTAATCGTTCAACATAGGTCATAAGTAAAATTATTTTATTACATTGAGACATAAAGGTTAATGTAAAAATCAGGAAATACGCATTCTAAAAATAGTAAATATTTAATTTCCAAGTATTTAATGTTAATTTTAACCTCCTTTGTTCAAAAACTTGTCTAGGTTTTTATTAAATGTGGCATTACTAATAGTAATTTAAAAAATCTCTTGCATTAGTAAGAAAGACATCGAATAAATAGAACTAATTAAAATTACGATTTCTTTTAAAATGTAAACGCTTTCTTAAAAGAATTTAATAAACATTTATTAAAACTTGTTGAATATTAAAAATTTAAAAGTCTATAATCTTTTTATGAAAGGGCTTTTAATTGTTTTAAGTGGTCCTAGTGGTGTAGGCAAAGGGACTGTTAGAAAAATACTTATGGAAGATAAGTCTCTTAATCTTGCCTATTCTATCTCTATGACAACTAGAAAGCCAAGGGTTGGCGAAGTTGATGGAGAAGATTATTTCTTCGTTAACCAAGAAGAATTTGATAAGGCAGTTGAAAATAATGAACTTTTAGAGCACGCCACTTTTGTTAATAATAGTTACGGAACTCCTAAAGCTTATGTTGAAAAATTAAGAAACGAAGGGAAAAATGTTCTTTTAGAAATAGAAACAAATGGCGCACGTTCTGTTATGGAACAAACTAAAAATGATGATTTATTCTTTTCTATCTTTTTATTACCACCTTCTTTAGAAGAACTTGAAAAAAGAATTAGAGGTCGCCGTACTGAAGAAGAAGAAATTGTTCAAGAAAGACTTTCTAAAGCTAAAGGCGAAATCTTATTACAAAATTTATACGATTATAAAGTTATAGATATAACACCTGAGCAAGCGGCTAAAGAAATTAGCGATATTATAAAAGAGAAAATGCATTTATAATTTAAGTATGTATTTACTTAAGGTTTTAACTCAAAATAATGTCTATCTTTTAGAAAGAACTTTTTATTATTTATCTGATAAAGATGTTAAAGAAGGAGTAAGGGTTAAAATCAATTTTCATAATTCTTCAATTGTTGGATACGTTGTGTCTTCTGAATTTAAAAACAAATCAAAATCTGAGATTGAAGATGATTTAGGGATAAATTTAGCTTTTATTGAAGAGATAATAGATCAAAAACCTATTTTAAATGAAAATCTTTTAAAGCTGGCTTATGAACTTAAAAAAAGATATATGTATCCGCTTATTGGCGTTTTTCAAACAATGCTTCCTCCTTCTTTAAAGCCAAAGAAAACTTATGAAAATTCAGCAAAAGTTAAAGAAGTCGAATACTATTATTTAAACAAAGAAAAAATTAGTGAAAATATTTTCAATAATAATGAAAAAAAACTGCTAGAAAAATTTAGAGGTAAAGAGATTATTGAAAAAAGAGATCTTGGAAAATCTAAAACACTTAATTCTTTAGTTGAAAAAGGAATAATACTAATTAAAAAAGAAGAGAAATATCGTTATGAATTAAAACAAGTTTTTAATGACTACGAAAAAGAAATAGTTCTGAGTAATGAACAAGAAGGTGCTTTTGAAAAAATCCTAAACGAAAAAGAAAAACCTGTTCTTTTAAAGGGTGTCACGGGGAGCGGCAAAACAGAAATTTATATTAAACTGATTCAAGAAGTAAAAAAAGAAGGTAAAGGAGCAATCATTCTTGTACCTGAAATTGCGTTAACACCTTTAATGATTTCCCGTTTATACAATTTCTTTAAAGATGATATTGCGGTTTTACATTCATCGTTAACAGATGCAGAATTATATGATGAATATCGTAAAATTTCAGACGGGAAAGCTGATATAGTTATTGGCACAAGAAGCGCTATTTTTGCACCTGTATCCAATTTAGGTTTAATTATAATTGATGAAGAAAATGATGAATGTTATAAGCAAGACGATCAAGGACTTTTATATAATGCAAAAGAAGTGGCATTAATGCGTATGAAAATTGAAGGAGTGAAAGTAGTATTAGGCTCGGCGACTCCTGCAATAGAAGATTATGCAAAAGCAAAAAACAACATCTATACTTTAGTAGAACTTAATAATCGATTTAGTGACCAACCACTACCTGATGTCTTTTTGATTGATAATACAAATTATAGAAATTTTTCATCACAATCAAATGTATTTTCTTTAGTATTGATTCGTCAATTAAAGATGACTCTATTAGAAGGAAAACAAGCGATTTTGTTTATTAATAGAAGAGGATTTTCTAACTACTTGATTTGCAAGGAGTGTGGACACGTATTTAAATGCCCTCATTGTGGATTGCCTTTACATTATCATAAAGAAAAAAATATACTGTATTGTCATCATTGTGAATATAAAGAGGTCATACCTCATAACTGTCCTAAGTGTGATTCAAAATATTTAGGTTTTGGCCAATTTGGTATTGAGAAAGTCGAAGAAGATTTTAAAAAACTTTTTCCGAGTGCTAAATATTTAGTTTTAGATAGCGATCGTACAAAGAAAACTTTCCAAATTGAAGCTGTTCTTAAAGATTTCAATAATAATGAAGCACAAGTATTAATCGGTACTCAAATTGTGGCTAAAGGCCACGACTTCAATAACGTAAAGTTAGTTGGAGTTTTAAACGCAGATACTTTATTGAACTTCCCTAACTATCGAAGCAATGAAATGACTTTTTCGATGCTGACCCAAGTTATTGGTCGTTGTGGAAGGAAAAAAGATAAAGGAATCGCAGTTATACAAAGTAGTGCAACTAATAACTATGCTATTTTATCAGCAGTCAAACAGGATTATGAATCATTCTATACCGAGGAACTAAAGAATAGAAAACGATTTAAAAATCCACCTTTTAATTCAATACTTGCTATTGAGATTTCTAGTAAAAACGCCGCAAATCTTGAATATTTTATCCCAAAAATCAAAAATTTCTTTTTAAGTTTAAGGTTAGAGGATGTCTATGTTTATGGGCCTTCTATTTTAAATTACACTAAATATAAATCTTGGAAATTTATTTTTGTTAAATACAAAAAACTTATTGATTTAGTTGAACCTATTGAAAATCTTTTAGCAGTTTATAAAGCTGAAAATAAAATTAAAATATCACTTAATTTCAATCCTTATAGTTTTTAATGTTTTTTCTTATAGTTCTTTTGTTAGTAGAAACTATTTATTTTCTGAATGATTACATTAAATAACCTTGCAAAAACCACTTATTTTATTTTTTTATGTGACATGTAGAGGTGGGCAAGTAAGATTACCAGAGGAAATTTTAACCGGAATTTTCAAAATTAAAGAATCTTAGAAATTTTAAATTTTCCACATTAAGCCTAAAAATAAAATCGAAAATAGTTACACGTGCACAAAACTAGCAAAAAATAGATAACAAACGTATTTTTAGGTCACACATAAGCCTATTGCTCTTTTTGACATAGTAGACAGTCAATTATTAAAAATTGAAATCAGAACGATAATAATCTATGATTATTATTGTTAAAAAAAGCGAGGGAATATGATTACAGTTTCAATATTAGGCACAGACCCATATCTTGTTAGACAAATTTCAAAAGAAATGACATCGCGTTTAGCGGATATTTACGAATGCAAAAAGGATGATATTAATTTTTATGCACCTGAATGTTTATTCATTCATGATGGTGTTGAACAAAATACATGGAATGTTTTAGTTAGAGTTCATGCTCCATTAAAAGTTAAGGTAATGGAAAAAGACGCAGCTAAAATTATTCATGAATTTATGAAAGACGCCTGCATAAATTTAGCAATCGAATTCTACTATTATAGCCAGGATAATCGCTATGAGTTTATCGATGATACACATCCTCGTTTCATGACCGAAGATAATAGTGTTGAAATTAGTGATGATGATTCTCTCGAAGATGAACTTCATGATGAAAGAGATGAAGATGGTTATGAAGAACCATATCTTGGAAATATTTTTGAAGATTTCGAAAAGAAAATGAACGGAGGAAAATAGCTATGAACACAAAAGTTTATGACCATAGCTTTAATGTTTTAAGAAGTGTATTAAAAGAGCATTTATCTTTTTCAGTCGCTGTAAAGAATAATAGTAGAGGCGTATCTAAAGATGAATTCAGTGGCATGAGCGCACTTGCTGGAATATTCTTAAGAAATTATTTTTCAATTAAAGTTATTGCAGAAGCTGTCTTTAATGCTACCCAAGAAGAACCAGTTATTTATATTGGTTTAGTTTACGTGAATAACCTTTACAAAAAATATGTCGACGAGAAAGAATCATTGACTTACCTTGTTAATAAACTAAACCTTTATCAAGTCAAATTCGATGATACTATTAAAGAAAACTTTAAAAAGGCAATCGAAGATAAGAATGCCTTCTTAAAAGAAATTATTAATAGTAAAAAAATTTCAAAAACTCCAAGAACATATCTTTCCTGCATTACAAATTTGCCTGAATGGATTATTAAAATGCTTCATACTCAATATGGTCGTGATTATGGACTAGATACCATTCATGCTATATTCAAAATGCCTAGACAATATGCTGTTTTAAATAAAATTTTAGGCGAAGTAAAAGAAGAAGAACTTTCAGAGTTTAAATTAATCGAACCTGAACTTTATGAATACAAGAGCAAAACATCAATCCGAAAAGATGTTTTAGTTCGTGAGTCTAAACTTATGCCAATTCAAAAGGCCGAGTTTGATATGGTAAAAAGTTTGCCTGATGGAGAAAACTTAGCTGTCACTTTCTACTTTGAAGAAAAAAACTCAATATATGTTTCAATTATTAATAAATATTTAAATGGCACTAATAAAGTTTCTTTAGCAAGTAATAATCCAAGATTAAACCCAGATTTATATTCAAAAATTAAACCTCTTAAAAAAGAGAAACTTGATGTTTATGAATCAACAGAAACTGAATTAATTGCTCATCTTTCAGAGAAGCAAGATATTTTTGTTCTTTTGCCAAAGAGCAGTAATTTAGAAATGCTTAGAAGAACTCCAGAGTATGGAATCATTTTTGATGAAAAAACTCTCGATGGACTTATTGAAAACGAACTTAATGAATTAGTTGATGTTACTCAGTATCTTAGCGATAATGGAAAACTTGTTTATTGTGTTCCTACTTTTGACATTAAAGAGACTATGCTTATTGTTCATAAATTCTTAGAAATGAAGAAAGACTTTAAATTAGTTAAAGAATGTACATATTTCCCATTTGAAAAAGATAATTCAGTTTTCTATTACGCTGTTTTTGAAAAGAAAGATAATTAGTAATGATAAATCTTTACGACTATAGTTTAAATAAGCTTGAAGATCTAGTTGTTTCGCTTGGCGAAAAGAAATTTCGTGCGACCCAAATTTTTAAATGGGCTTATAAACGTGGAATAACTGATTTTGATGAAATGAGTGATATTTCTAAAACTTTTAGAGAAAAACTAAAAGCTGATTTTTGTTTTCAAAAACCTTCAATCTTTCAAAAGCAAGTTAGTAAAGATGGAACCATTAAATTATTAGTTGAACTAGAAGATCATGATAAAGTAGAAACTGTTTTAATGCGTTATAACTATGGAAATGTTGCATGTGTTTCTAGTGAAGTTGGCTGCAATATGGGCTGCGCATTTTGTGCTAGTGGACTTTTGAAAAAGAAAAGAGAATTAAAAGTCAGTGAAATGCTTGGTCAAATTTTAGTTTTAAATGACTTGCTAGCTTTAGAAGGCAAGGGAGAAAGAATTACTCATGTTGTTGTAATGGGAACCGGCGAACCTTTTGATAATTATGATAACGTAATGGATTTTATTCGCATTTTAAACCATCCACATGGCTTAGAAATAGGGGCACGTCATATTACTGTTTCAACTTGTGGAATTATTCCAAAGATTTATGATTATGCTAAAGAAGGATTACAAATTAATTTAGCTATTTCTCTTCACGCACCTAATGATGAAATTAGGCATAAAATAATGCCAATTAGCAGGGTTTATCCTTTAGATGAACTAATGAAAGCAGTTAAATTTTATGAAAAAAATGCTGGACGTAGAGTAACGTTTGAATATATTCTTCTTAAAGGTATTAACGATTCTAAAGAAGACGCTATTGAACTTGCCAAACTAATTAAAGGTACTTTGGCATATGTGAATTTAATACCTTATAATGAAGTTAATGAAATGAAATATCGCCGAAGTGATGAAAAAACAGTGCATGATTTCTTAGATACTTTAATGAAAAATGGGGTTACCGCAACAATACGAAAGGAATTTGGAAGCGACATTGATGCAGCCTGCGGCCAATTAAGAGCTAAAGATGAAAAACGCATTTAGAGGGAACTATTGTTATAGAACTGACATAGGGAAAGTTAGAAGTTCAAACGAAGATGAAGCCAAAATTGTTACTAATTCAAGTGGCAATCTTCTTTTAATTGTGGCTGATGGAATGGGTGGACACAATAAAGGGGATTTTGCTTCTTTTGAAACTGTTAGAATCATTAGCGAAGCTTTTAAAGACAAAAAAGGCTTTGTTAATGCTTATTTTGCTTCTAAATGGTTAAAAAATATTACTAAGATTGCTAATTCAACTATTTTTAATCTCCAAGATCAAGATGTTACTTATAAAGGTATGGGAACAACTTTATCAATGGCATTAATTATGAAAGATAAACTTGTTATTTTAAATTGCGGCGATTCAAGAATTTATATTAAAAAAGATGGCAAACTTATTCAACTTAGTGAAGACCAAACCTATGTTAACTTCCTTGTAAAATCTGGTCAAATTACAAAAGAAGAAGCTTTAACTCACCCAGAAAGACATGTATTAACAAATGCGATTGGAATTTTCCCATCTTTAAGTGCAGATGTACGTATCTTAGATTATAGTGGTGAAAGTGTTTTTATTTGTAGTGATGGTTTATATAACAACGTTCGTGAAAAAGATATTTTAAATGTTTTAGAAATGCATATACCTACTAGTGATAAAGTTCAATCTTTAATATCTTTAGCAAATTTCAATGGGGGAAGCGATAATATAACGATTGCTTTATGGGAGACACTCCATGATTAGAGTAAACGATGTCATTGGACAACGTTATAAAATAATTAGTGAACTTGGAAAAGGTGGAATGAGCGACGTTTATGAAGCTCGTGATGTTATTTTTCGTCGAGAAGTTGCTTTAAAAATTATTAAATATGAAAACGCTAAACGTATTGATAATTTAATTCGTTTTCAAAATGAAGCGAGATTTTCAGCCGCTTTTAATCATCCTAATATTGTTAAAATTTATGATTATGGTGAATATAATAACTTACCATATATTGTTACTGAATATGTTAAAGGCCAAACTTTAAGAGATGTTTTAGACTATAAAAGATGTTTTTCTCTTAATGAAAGTTGTTCGATTATGCTTCAACTTTGCGATGCTTTAATTGAAGTTCATTCTAAAAATATTGTTCATCGTGATATTAAGCCTCAAAATGTTTATTACGCTAGCGATGGAGAAATTAAACTTGGCGATTTTGGTATTTCAGTTTTATTAGGAAGCGGAATGAATGTTAATGAAAATAAAAAGGTAATGGGTACAGCTCAATATCTTGCCCCTGAGCTAGTCTATGGAGAAAAAGCGACTTTCCAAAGCGATATTTATGCAATGGGGATTACTTTTTTTGAACTTTTAACTGGAAGAGTTCCTTTTGATGGCAAAAATCCTCATGATGTAGCAGTAATGCAAGTCGAAAAAGAAGTTCCATCTCCTTTAACCATAAATCCTGATTTACCTAAAGAAGTTGAATACATTATTTTTAAAGCGGTCAATAAAAACTTGGATGAACGTTATAAAAGTGTTAATGAAATGAAAAAAGATATATTATCTTTATATAAGAATAAAAAGATTATGCGTAAAAGAGGTTCTCTTTTTGCCCGTATTTTTGGGAGAAATTAATGAAAAGAAATGTCGAAGTAAGTATTTCTATATTAAATGCTAATTTCTTAAATCTTGAAAAAGAGATTTTAAAAGCAAAAGAGGTAGGGATTAAATATTTACATTTTGATGTAATGGATGGTCATTTTGTCCCAAATATTTCTTTTGGAGCTTCTGTTTTAGATTCAATCAAACATAATTTTGGTCTAATTAACGATGTTCATTTAATGATTTCTGATCCACTTAAATATATCGAAGATTTTGTTAAAGCCGGTGCTGATATAATTACTTTTCATTATGAAGCTTTAGAAAGTGATGAAAAAAGATGGGAAGTCATTAACAAAATTAAATCTTTTAATGCAAAGGCAGGCATGTCAATTAAGCCTAAAACTGATGTTAAAGTTTTATTACCTTTTTTAAATGATTTAGATTTAATTTTGATAATGTCTGTTGAGCCAGGCTTTGGTGGGCAGAAATTTATGGAAAATGCCTTAGATAAGATTAAATTTTTATCTCTAGAAAAAAATAAAAATGGTTTAAAATATTTAATAGAAGTAGATGGAGGGATCAATAGTCTTACCTTTAAGAAGTGTAGCGACTTCGGTGTAGATATTTGTGTAATTGGGAGCTACTTATATAAAAGCAGCAATATGAAGGAAAGTTATGAACTATTAAAGGTATAGTTATGAGCGAATTACAAGGTGCGTTTTTAGCAAGTATTGGTGTTGGATTAGTTTTATTTGTTCTCGTGTTTATTTTTGAAGGACGAGCTTTTTCAAAAACCGGAACAAGTAAATATAGTCTATTACGTTATTTTCCATTTGAATTAAATTGTTTTAAAAGAAATTCAAAATTAAGTTATGTTTACCCTGTTGTTACTTTCATGGGAACGCTGATAATTTCGGCTGCTTTTTTATTTTTTGCTTTAGAAACACAAAATAATGGTGGAGCAATAACAGTAGCTTATATAATGTTTGTTGTTTCTTGTTTGACTGGCTTAGTTTTTAATGCTTTAACCTTTATTAAATTATCAAATTATCAATTACACCTTATTTTTGCGGTACTTTTTGTTTGTTTAAATCTTTTAGAAATGATTTTATCTCTCTTCTTTTTACCTAATACAAATTATGTCTACGTAAATGCTCCTCATCAAGCCACTCAAATAGCTGTTTTTATTGTTACTTTCCTTTTATTAATTTTTGAAGCGGTCTTAATGTTTAATCCAAGTTATAAAAGATGGAATAAAATGGTAAAAGTAGATGCTGAAACTTTTAATAGACCACGCTTTAATTATTTAGCAATGCTTGAGTGGGGGAATTTCATTATTTATATTTTGAATTTATTGCCTATAGGAATTGTAATGTTCTTTTAATTAATAATTATTGGTTTATATTTGGTTGTCCTTGGTGGACAACCTTTTTAGACATCAAAATAAATGTTGTACTTAAATAGATTCAGTTTAAAAAAAGAAAAAAAGAACTGCCTTGCGACAGTTCTTTTAATTAATTTTCTTTAAGTGATTTGTTAAGAGTACGATAAGCTCTAGCGCTCATTCTTACCTTGCAGACTTGGCCATCAATTTCAACTCTGTAGGTATGGAGATTTACATCCCATCTTCTTCTTGTGGCTCTTAAACTGTGTGAACGATTGTTTCCGCTCATAGGTTTTTTACCAGTAATAGGACAAATTCTTGACATTTCGTTTCCTCCTTTCAAATCAGCCTTAAGATTTTAGCATAGATTAATAAATCATGTAAAGCAAAAAAGTGCAATAAGTGGCTAGTGGTAATTATTTTAATAAATCTTTGCCATCTTGAAAAGCATTTCCTACTTTGCCTTTGACAAGAAGATAACTAGCATTAGCTGGATCAAAAGCGATTGCTTCTAATTTATTAGGATCAATTTTTCCTTTTGTTAATATACTTTCATCAACTGAAACATTTAAAATTTCTCCAGTTAAGATTTCTGTGTTTTCATCGTAATTTAATAATTGACACTCAAGTGTAAGAGGTAGCTCTTCAATAAGTGGAGCATTAACAAATTTAGAATCAACAGTGTGGAAATTACAAACCTTGAGTTTATCTTTAACAGTGTTGCCACTTGCAATACCTAAATAATCACATTCTTTAACATATTTCTTTATAGCAGGAGAAACAGTAAATGCTTTGTTTAAAAGAATGTTTTTTGTTGTTTTATGAAATGCACTTAAAGCGATTGAAATTTTATTAGAATCGCTGATTCCGCCCCAAGCTGCATTCATGCAATCAGGATTTTTATTTTCATCATAAGTTGCAATCATTAAAACAGGTTGTGGATAAATGAAAGTTTTTACGCCTAAATCTTTTCTCATATTAAGAAGAACCTCCTATAAAGTAACATTTGGAAATTTATTGTGATATTCCTGTTTTGAAATTAAGTTTTTAGACTTTGCTAAAACGGCTTTTAATATTTTTTCATCTTTATCTAAAACAAGATAAATAGGGTGACCCTTTGAAGTATAAAAAAGCAGTGTTTTGTGTTTTTCAGTGTATTCTTCATCGACATATAAAATATCTTGAAAGGAATATTTAACTTCTTTGGTCCATTTATGATGAATGATTCCATCTTTTAAGATTACGTAATAATTTTGCTTTGTTAAAAGGAAGTAAGAAATGACAGAAAGTACAATCCAAACAACTATACATGCCACATCTTGTACTATACAAGAAACTACCATTTCTTCCTTTTGATAAGCCCAACCAAAGCGTGAGGAGAAAATCCCATAAATTAGGAGAAGTAGAACCAAGGAATACAAGGCAAAAATTTTTAAAATCTTGGTTTTTTGAGGGTAAATTCTTTCAAAATTCATAAATAATTTAAGAAAATTTTGTAGGTATATTATATCAATAAATGATATAATTTAATAGATTTAAAGAACATGAACTTATTTGAAATTATTCCACAAAACTATTTTGGTTTGTTCGGGGGGAAAAATAGATACATATATGTTGAAAGCCTCCTTATTTTGTATTCTTTGATGGAGAATGATGAAACTATAATTTCTAAAAATGATTTCATCAAAACTTTAAAAGAGAAAGCAGAAGATCTTGATAAGTTTACCTACGAAGATGAAGAATTTGATGCAACCGAAGATGATGCTTTATTGATGAACACTGTTTCTAGTAAAGCTGGTTTTATTTGTCGACGTTTAGAAGAAACTGGCTGGATTGATATTGCAATGAATCCAGATACATTTGAAGAAACTATTGTTCTTCCTCAATATACAATTATTATTTTAAAAGCTTTTAAAGATATTATTTCTGATGAAGAATCGCCATATCTTTCTTTAGTTCACTCAACTTATAGCGAGCTTAAACTTGAGGATGAAGAAAGAGATGAATTAATGTATGCTACGCTTTTAAGAGCTTTTGATAATACTAAAAAACTTAAAGTTGAACTTCTTACTTTAACAAACTCAATCCGTATTTTTAAATCTAAGTTATCAAAATTATTCGATACTAATCGTGTTTTACATGATTATTTTGATGTTTATAAAAGAAAGATTAGTGATCGTTATTACCATCCTTTAAAAACTTTTGATAGTGTTGCTCGTTTTAAAAGACCAATTATTCGTATTCTTGATGGATGGCTTAACGATAAAGAAATTAGAGATAAACTTGTCTTTCAAGCTTCACTTTCAGCTCAAGGAAATGACAAGAAAGAAATCGAAAAAGACGTTATTGAAAAAATCAATTATATAACTGACACCTATGAAAGATTGAATGTTTTAATTAGTGGAATTGATAAAGAAAATAATGCTTATACAAAAAGTAGTACTAATAAAATTCTTTATCTTAATAATAACGACAGAACCATTAAAGGACATCTTGAAAATATTCTTAAAACATATGCAAAAAATGTTAATGATACAAGAACACTTTCAAAGATTCTTTCTAAAATGCAAGACGCCTTATATTTTTATGAACAAGGCTATATTGATTCAACTAGTGTCACCTTACCAATTTTAAGAAGATTTAAATTTGAAGGCGATCCAATGGAACTTGTCACATTTGATGATGCCACTGGTTACATGATGGATGAATTTTTAGAAGAAACTAAAGCAATATTTACTGATGAAAAAGTTTATGGCTTTATGGAAGAAGCTTTTGGTGATAAAGACAGGATCAACATTAGTGAAATTCCTCTTGTTAATTTCGATGCCTTTATTTGTTTGATTTTAGCGGTTATTAAAAAAGATGATGAAAATTGCTTCTACTATGTAGAAGAAGTAGATAAAGGAAAAGTCCATACTGATGGATATATTGTTCCTAATTTTGATTTTATTAAAAAGGAGTGACGCTTATGTTTAATGAAGATTTTGTCAAAATGCCACCTAGTGAGCAAAATGAATTCTCATCAGTAGTTAACACCCTTTTACTTAAAGGTTTTGTAGTTCGTGATATTTTTGATCCAAAAGAAAAACTTATGAGAACTAACGAAACTTATCGATATATTGAGCGTCATTTTGATTTGATTGAAGACTACCTTAAATTTAGTGGCTGGCATATTGAAAAAGACGTTATTTTAGGTGTTATTTCTTTATCTAATTTTTATTCTGAAAATAGAATTAGAATGGATAGAGAGACTTCTTTAATTATTTTTGCTTTACGTTTAATTTATGAAAATGAAAAGAACGAATCTAACTCTTCAACACAAGCAATTTATATTACAACTCCTGGCCTTATTAAAACCATGGTTGATGATGGAATTGTCATGCCAGGAAAAAGATTATATGGTAGAGGAATCGCTAAATCTTTAAGATTTTTAAATAATCACAATATTATTGCGAAAGTTAGCGGAAGTTATGATGAAGGAAACGTTTCTTTTTACATTCTTCCAAGTATTGTTTATGCACTTGATAATGACAAGATTGTTGCAATGAGTAATGCTCTTGATGAACTAAATAAACAAAAAGATAGACAAGGGGGCTTATTAAATGAAACTCTTAACTAGAATTAAAATTATAAATTGGCACTATTTCTGGGATGAACTAATTGAAATTAAGCCTATTGTTTTCTTAACTGGTGTTAATGGTAGTGGTAAATCTACCTTAATTGACGCTATTCAAGTTGTTTTACTTGGTGATACTAGCGGCCGTTATTTTAATAAGGCAGCAATGGACAAGAGTGCTCGTACTTTAAAAGGTTATCTTAGAGGCGAACTTGGTGATACAGTCGATGGTGGCTTTAAATATTTAAGAAATACGCGTTTTACCTCTTATATTGCCCTTGAATTTTTTGATGATGTAAATCAAATCCCATTTGTAATGGCAATTGTTTTTGATTCGTTCGAAGATGGAAGTGAAGAACATCATTTCTTCTATTTAGAAAACGCTATTCCAATTAATAATTTTGTTAAAGATAGAGTGCCAATGGATTATAAAACTCTTTTACAATTCTTTAATGAAAATTATCCTGGAAAGTTTCAATTCTTCGATAGTAATCGACAATATCAAGATTTCTTGAAGAGAAAATTTGGTGGATTAAAGGATAAATATTTTTCACTTTTGAAAAAGGCAACTTCCTTTACTCCAATTACTGATATTACAACCTTTATTACCGACTATGTCTGTGACCCACAAGCTAATATTGAACTTGATGCATTGCAAGATAATATTCTTCAATATAAAAAACTTGAAGTTGAAGCTAATAATATAGAAAAAAGAGTTAAAAGGCTTGAAGAAATTTCACAAAATTATGATGTTTATAAACGTCAAAAAGAGAATTTTGTTATTGCTCAATACATTATTGATAAGTGTCAACTTGAACAAAGCTATACTAAACTTAGAAATTTAAATAACTTAATTGAACGCAATCAAAAACGTATTGCTGAAATTGATGAAGAACTTAAAGATTTTGCAAATAATCTAGCCGAACTTGAAAGTAAAAAGACAAAACTTATTAGTGATAGAGCAAGTAATGATTCGATTCGTATTGCTCAAAACTTTAAAGATGAAAAAAGAGATTGCGAAGATAAGATTAATGCAATTAATCAAAATGTCGATATTGTTAAAAGATCACTTTCTGGATATGTTGACAATTTTGGAAGATGCGCCAACGCTTTAAATAATGATTTAGCAGAAATCGATATTGATATTTTAGGCGAAGATAAAGCTGAAGAAGTAAATGAACTTAAAGCATCAAGTAAAGAGGTTATTAATGCTTGTGAAAACTTTAAAAATAACTTCTTAACTGACTTAACAAAACTTACTAAAAGTGACTTATCAGATTTTAGAGATACACTTTTAATCTTTAAAAATCATGTTTCTTCGCTTGCAGTTAATTTAGCTCGTACAATTCAAAATCTTGAAAAAGAAGTCCGTGAAATCAGATCTCAAGAACAAGATATTAAAAAAGGTACAAAGAGCTATGACCAACGTTTAAGCTATATTAAAAATGCTTTAGAAGAAAGACTTGAAAGACAATTTGGCAAACATATTGAAGTTTCAATTTATGCTGACCTTGTTGATATTCATGATTTAAGATGGTCAAATGCTATTGAAGGTTTGCTTTTTTCTCAAAAGTTTAACCTTTTTGTTGCTCCAAAATATTATGATGATGCTTATAAGATTTTAAGAAACCTTTTAAATGAATACTCATATTATGGAACTGCTCTTGTTGATGAAGAAAAAATTATCGAAAGAGAACCAGAATGCCAAGAAGGTTCGCTTGCTGAAGAAATTATCACTGACCATGAAGGCGCAAGAGCTTATACTAATTTCCTTTTAGGTCGTGTTCATAAATCAAAAGATCCTAAAGAAGCTAGAGAAAGTGGAAATGGTATTACCATGGAATGCGATTTATATCGTAATTTTGCCATGAGTAAACTTAACCCAAGAACCTATGCATCTAGCTTTATTGGGCGTAATATTGATTCTCGTTTTATTAACGAAAAATCTCGTCAATTGCAATCTAATTTAGACAATTTAAAGACTTATAGAGATATAAAAGAATTAATCGATGAAGCAAATCGTCTTGAACTTTTCACCTCAAGCGAAATCGATAATATCTTTGTTTTATTAAAGAGAATTAGTGATTTACCTGGTCTTAAAAATACCCTTGATTACATTAATGAAGAACTTAAAAATAACGATTCTCCATTAGCTCAATCACTTGATTCTCGTATTGCTGATATTGATGCTGATATTAAATCGATTAATGAATCTAAAGATAAAGTTAACCTTGAAAAAGGTAATTTAATCAAAGATATTGAAAATATTAAATCAGAAAGAATTCTTGCTGAACAAAAAACTGTTAAAGAAAAAGAAGATGCCATCAATTCTCACTATGATCCTTTCCTTATTAGTGATCACGCTTTACCAATTTATGAAAAAGAAATTGCTGATGGAAAATCTACTCTTGAAATTTTGCAAGAATTTAATGTGGAATTTTCACGTTTACAATACCTTGTTAATAACATCTACAATCAAGTAGTTCGTTTAAGAAGAGATTATTGTCAAGATTATCACTTAAGTTATGATGTTGAAGCTGAAAATAACGATATTTTTGAAAACGAACTTAAAGAATTTAGAGATGTTAAACTTCCTGAATATAAAGAAAAGATTGAAGATTCTTATCAAAAAGCAACTAAACAATTTAAAGATGACTTTATCTTTAAATTAAGAGGTGCTATTGAAGATGTTGAAGATCAAATTGAAAATTTAAATACTGCTTTAAAACAATCTTCTTTCGGACGTGATTTATATCGTTTCACTGTTAAACCATCAATTGTTTATCGTAGATATTACGATATGTTAAAAGATGATTTAGTTATTAACGGTGGAAAAGATGACACTGAATTCATCAATAAATATAAAGATGTCATGGAAGATCTTTTCAGACAAATCGTCGATGTTGGTGATAACTCTAAAAACAATCAACTTTTAGAAAATATTTCTAAATTTACTGATTATAGAAGTTATCTCGATTTTGATTTAATAGTGTATAATAAAGATACTGGTGATGAGCAAAGACTCTCAAAAATGATTAAGAAAAAGAGTGGTGGTGAGACCCAGACACCATTCTACATCGCAGTTCTCGCTTCCTTTGCACAACTATATCATGTCAATGATGAAGGAGAAATGGGGAACACATTACGTCTTATCATATTTGACGAAGCATTCTCTAAGATGGATAGAGGCAGAATGACAGAAGCTATCAAGCTTTTAAGAAAATTCTCCTTACAAGTTATTCTTAGTGCTCCATATGATAAGATTCCTGATATTTCACCATTAGTTGATGAAACCTTAATTGTTTTACATGACAAGAATAAGAGCTGCGTTCGTCTATTTGAAAAAGAATAAATAGGAGGTTTACGCTAATGGCGCAAAAGGTAGTTGCGATGATACTTGCGGGTGGGAAAGGCACCCGTTTAAAAGCCTTGACCAAAAAGATAGCTAAGCCAGCTGTCCATTTTGGTGGCAAATATCGTATCATCGATTTTTCGCTGTCTAATGTTGCAAATAGTGATATTACGGTTTGTGGTGTTTTAACCCAATATGAATCCGCCGTTTTATCAAATTATGTTGGAAACGGATCAACTTGGGGTTTTGATGGTGTCAATGGTAAATGTCAATCACTCGCTCCACATCAAACTGAAGAAGGGGCTAATTGGTATAATGGAACTGCTGATGCAATCTATCAAAACTTAGATTTTTTAGATGATGAAGAACCTGATTATGTATTAATTTTAAGTGGCGACCATATTTATAAAACTACTTACAATGATATGATTAATCTTCATATTTCTAGTGGCGCTGTTTGTACAATTTCAGTTATCGAAGTTGCTTGGGAAGAAGCTAGCAGATTTGGTATTTTAGAGGTTGATAGCAATGATCAAATTACTAAATTTGTTGAAAAGCCAAAGAAACCACAATCAAATTTAGCAAGTATGGGAATTTATGTTTTCTCCTATAAAGAACTTAGAAAAGCTTTAATTGAAGATGCAAAAGACCCAAATTCTTCACATGATTTTGGTAGCAATATCATCCCAACTTTACTTAAAGAAAATAAGAAAGTTATGGCATACCGCTTTTCAGGATATTGGAGAGATGTCGGAACTCTTGATTCATTGCATGCAGCTAATATGGAACTTCTTCCTTCAATGGGTAAAGAAGACATTATTCATTTTTCTGAATTCCCAACTGTTTTTAGTGAAGATACCCATTCAATGCCTCAATATATTGGAAAAGATGCAATTGTTGATGACTCTTTAATTAATCAAGGAGCTATAATTCTTGGCCAAGTCAGTCAAAGCGTAATCTCTAATGAAGTTTTAGTTGATGAAAAAGCTAAAGTTGTTAGAAGTTATGTCATGCCAGGAGCTAGAATCGGAAAGGGCGCTTACGTTGAAAATGCTATCGTTGGACCAAATGTCAAAATTAAAGACGGCGAAGTTATTAATAAAAACAATGAAGGTGTTGTTTTAGTTGATTAAGGAGACCGATTATGAATAATGTTTTAGCAATTGTTGATTTATACGAAAATTGTGATTTAGGTCTTCTTACTAGAGAGAGACCTCTTGCAAGTACAACACTTTTAGGAAGATATGCTTTTATCGATTTTGCTTTATCTAATTTATCAAATAGTGGAATTGATAATATTTGTGTTCTTGCTAAAAATCATTCTAATTCAATTTATAAACATATTGGAAATACCAATACTTACTTAGCTAATCCAAAAACAGGTTATTTATCAATTCTTATTAATGAAGAAGGTATTATTAATCCTGTTTTTAATACTGATATTAATAACATTAAAGAAAATGACTTCGTCTTATATGAGGACAAAGTCAAATATGTTGTTATTACAAATAGTGCTTTTATTATGAAAATGGACTATAAAAAGATAGTAGAAGATCATATTAAAAGCGGTAAACAAGTTTCACTTGTTTATAAAAAAGTTGAAGACTCAACTGAATTTTCAAAATGTAAGAAGCTTGTAGTTGATAACTTAAATTGTGTACAAAAAATATATGAAGATCAAAAATCTTCAAGAGCTAATATTTTACTTGATACCATGGTTATCGACAAAACTTTACTTCTTGAACTTTTAGTTAAATCAACTCAAATTTCAGCCATGATTAGTGTCGAAAGCATGGTTGGATATCTTGTTAATTTTGTTACAAGAGTTAACGCTATCGAATTTACTGGTTTTGTTAGATTCTTTGATTCTTTAGAACATTATTTTAAATATTCACTTGAATTATTAAATAACCCAGAAGTTTTAAGAGAATTCTTCCAAGATCCAGAGTGGGTTTATTATACAACAACTCATAACTCACATCCTGTTTTGTATGGACCAAATGCTAATGTTACAAATTCATTAGTGGCTAATGGAACAAATATTGAAGGTACAGTTAAAAATTCAATTATTTCTCGTGACGTCACTGTTGAAGAAGGGGCAATTGTTGAAAATTCAATAATTTTCACCCACACAACAATTAAAAGAGGAGTCCATCTTAAGAATGTAATTGCTGATAAACGCACCATCTTTGAAAACAAAAAGGATGTTTATGGAACTGAGTCGCATCCACTTTATTTTCCAAGAGGAGTAATCGTTTAGTTTATGAATATCTTAATGTGTAGTAGCGAAGCCTTACCATTTTCTAAAACTGGGGGCTTAGCTGATGTAGTTTATGCTCTTTCGAAAGAAATAGCCAAAAAAGAAAAAGATGATACGATGAGTATCATCTCTCCTTTTTATGGGAGCATTGATAAAAAGAAATATCGTTTTAAATCTTTATATACTTTTAACGTCAAAATGAATTGGCGTTCGATTCCTACTGAAATTATGCATGTTGAGTATGAAGGAATTGATTATTATTTAGTGAAAAACGATAACTATTTCGCTAGAAATGGTGGTCTTTATGGCTATTATGATGATGGAGAAAGATTTGCTTATTTTTCTTTAGCAGTAATTGAACTTATTCGCCGTTTGCCTTATGAAATTGATGTTGTCCATTGTCATGATTGGCAAACTGGAATGGTTCCATGTTTATTAAAAGAAAAATATTCTCATGACACGCAACTTAGCAAAGTTAAAACTGTTTTAACAATTCATAATCCTTTATTTAAGGGTTATTTTGGTGTTGATTCACTTTATGATTTTTACGAACTTGATGCTAATTTATTTTACTCAGGAAAAATTAGACTCGATGGTCAAGTTTCAACTTTAAAGGCAGGCATTTGGTACGCTGATAAAATTACAACAGTTTCACCAACTCATGCTTATGAACTCAAAACACCAGATGGATCTAAAGGTCTTTGGTATGATTTGATTTTAAGGCAAAATGATTTTTGTGGAATTTTAAATGGTATGGATTATAAAGAATTTAATCCAGCACATGATAAATTAATCTACAAAAACTACAATCAAAAGAATTTTGCTGAAGGAAAAAGATTAAATAAAAAGGCTTTTTGCGAGGAATTTGAGTTAGAACAAGGGAAACCATTATATAGTGTTGTTTCTCGTTTATCTGACCAAAAAGGTCTTGAATTAATTAATGCCATGGCTGATTTTGTTGTTTCTAGTGGTGGTAATTTTGCAATAGTTGGAAGTGGAGAAAAATACGCTGAAGATTATTACAATGCTCTCCATATGAAATATTTACATAATGTTAGAGTTTATATTGGTTATAACAATGAAATGGCTCATAAATGTTATGCCGCTAGTGATTTCTTTATTATGCCAAGCGCTTTTGAACCATGTGGCTTAGGTCAAATGATTGCTCAACGTTATGGAACTTTACCAATTGTTAGAAGAACTGGCGGGTTAAAAGATAGTGTTATTCCTTATAATTATGGTTTAAATAATTATAAAGATGCTGATGGATTTGGATTTGATAACTTTAGTGTTAATGATGCATTAAAAGCTACTGCATTAACGCTTATGGTTTATAATTCTCGACCAAAAGAATTTGAAAAGATGAGATTAAATGCTTTAAAAGCAGATCATTCTTGGACTAAACCTAGTCAAGAATATCTAGCACTTTATCATTCATTAATGCCTAAAAAATAAAAGGGGTTAATTTGGCTAAATATATCGGGTGAGGTTATATTAAACTCAATTTTAATTAAATAAAATGAATTAATGTGAGGAAAGAAATTTATTATTTCCTCACTTTTTTAAATATCATTTAAAATTTCCTTTAGTAAAGGTCAAATCTTAATATTTTGACTATATTGAAAAAGATGAATTAAATCTTTATAATTTTTGCAGATGATTAATTAAGAATTTAGCTTTTTAGAGAGCTAGCGTTTGGTGAAAGTTAGTAAGTTGAATCTTAAGTCTCACATCTATTTAAACTATAAAATTATTAAATGAGTGCATCTAATTAAAGATGAACTAAGGTGGTACCACGTAAATAGCGTCCTTAGATATCTAAGGATTTTTTTATTAAAAGGAGGTTAAATTCTATGTATAACCATAAAGAAGTTGAACAAAAATGGGCTAGAGTATGGGATGAAAGAAAAGAATATAAGTGTGATACTTCAGATTTTTCTAAACCAAAATATTACATTTTAGATATGTTTCCTTATCCAAGTGGACAAGGTTTACACGTTGGTCACCCTGAAGGATATACAGCAACAGATATTGTTGCTCGTATGAAAAGAATGCAAGGATTTAATGTCCTTCATCCAATAGGATGGGATGCATTTGGGCTCCCAGCCGAACAATATGCAATGAAAATGAATGAACATCCTGAAAAGTTTACTTTAAAAAACATTGATAACTTCCGTAGACAAATTAAGATGCTTGGCTTTTCTTATGATTATGATCGAGAAGTCATGACTTGTGATCCAAAATATTATAAGTGGACTCAATGGATCTTCAAAAAAATGTATGACAATGGTTTAGCTTACGTTGACTATAAGCCAGTTAACTGGTGTCCTGAACTTGGAACAGTTTTAGCTAATGAAGAAGTCATTGATGGAAAGAGCGAAAGAGGCGGCTATCCCGTTATTAGAAAGCCTATGAGACAATGGATGTTAAAAATTACCTCTTATGCTGATAGACTTGATGAAGATTTAAAAGGACTTGATTGGCCTCAATCAACTATTGAACTTCAACACAACTGGATAGGCAAGTCTTTGGGCACTGAAGTTGTTTTTAAAATTGAAGGATGTGAAAAAACTTTTAAAGTTTTCACCACTAGAGCTGATACATTATTTGGTTGTACATATTGCTGTTTAGCACCTGAACATCCACTTGTTAAAGAAATAGTTTCAAGTGAACAAAAAGAAGCTGTCGAAAAATACATTGAAGAAGTTTCTCATAAATCTGATATGGACAGAACCGAATTAAATAAAGATAAGAGTGGTGTATTTTTAGGAAGATATGCAATCAATCCAATCAATAACAAAAAAGTTCCTATTTGGATTGCTGATTATGTTTTAGCTAGCTATGGAAGCGGAGCAGTTATGGCTGTCCCAGCACATGATGAAAGAGACTATGCTTTTGCTAAAAAATATAATCTTGAAATGATTCAAGTTTTAGAAGGCGATATTTCTAAAGAAGCAATGACCAAAGATGCTCCACATATTAATAGTGATTTTATAAATGGTAAAAATATTGCTGAAGGAAAAGAACTTGTTACTAAAAGATTAGTTGAACTTGGTGCTGGCAATTTCAAAGTGAATTACAAATTAAGAGATTGGCTTTTCTCACGTCAAAGATATTGGGGTGAACCTATTCCAATTATTGAGTTTGATGGAAGCGATAAGATGGTAAGTCTTAAAGAAGAAGAGTTGCCCCTAGTTTTACCTGAACTTAGCGAATATAAACCTAGTGGAACAGGCGAATCTCCATTAGTCCATGCTCAAGATTGGGTTCATATTACTTATGATGGTAAAAAAGCAACCAGAGAAACTAATACAATGCCTCAATGGGCTGGAAGCTGCTGGTATTATTTAAGATATATTGATCCACATAATGATAAATGTATAGCCGATAAAAAACTTTTAGACCATTGGTTACCAGTTGACCTTTATATTGGTGGACAAGAACATGCTGTCTTACATTTACTTTACGCTCGTTTTTGGCATAAATTCCTTTATGATCAAGGAGTAGTATCTACAAAAGAACCATTTAAAAGATTATTCCATCAAGGCATGATACTTGGTGAGAATGGCGAAAAAATGTCTAAATCAAGGGGAAACGTCATAAATCCTGATGATATTGTTGAAAATTATGGTGCTGATACATTAAGACTTTACGAAATGTTTATGGGACCTCTTGAAGCTTCTTTACCATGGTCTAATAGTGGTTTAGAAGGAGCAAGAAGATTCATCGATAGAGTTTATAGAATGTTTGAAGATGAAGCTTTTAGAGCAAAATTTAGTGATAAAAATAATGGTAGCTTAGATTATGTTTATAATGTAACAGTTAAAAAAGTAACAAAAGACTTTGAAGCTCTACAATTTAATACTGCTATTTCACAAATGATGATTTTTGTAAACGAACTTTATAAAGCAACTGAAATTTATAAACCTTATATTGAAAACTTCATAAAGATGTTTGATTGTATTTGCCCATTTGTCGGAGAAGAGATTTGGCATAAGTATTTAGGTCATGAAGAAATGATTACATTTGCACCTTGGCCAACATATGATGAAAGTAAAACGACACTTTCAACTATTAAAATGGCTGTTCAAGTAAATGGAAAATTAAGGGATACAATAGAAGTCAATAAAGATGAAAATGATGAAGTTGTAAAAGAGGCCGCTTTGTCTTCCGAAAAGGTTCAAAATTTTACAAACGGAAAGACAATTGTAAAAGTAATTGTTGTTAAGAATAAAATCGTATCAATTGTTGTTAAATAGTTAAAATAATTGAGATTTGCAGCGTTTTTAAATGAAGTAAGACTTTATAAAAGCTCGCAAATCTCTTTTTATTTGCTTTAAAAACTGGAAAGTGGTTTAATAGTGGCTGTAAAGTTCACGGTACTTATTTAAGACTGTAGAAAGGAACAAATTTTATGATTTTGTGTTTAGACTGTGGAAACACATCTATTAAGTTTGCTTTGGTTGAAAATGGACACATTATCAAAAGCTACTTAATTAGAACGAATAGAGAAAGAAGTAGTGATGAGTATGCTTATTCTCTATCTTCTATTGTAGGAAAAGATGTAAAACTTGAAGGCGCAATTATATCAAGTGTTGTACCTTTGTTAACCCCAATTTTACATCGAGCAATAGAACTTGTTTTTAACGTGGATGCATTGATTTTAGGCAAAAAGATTAAAACTAAATTGCCTTTAAAAATTGATAATCCAAATGAACTTGGGGCTGATATGCTAAGTGGAGCATTAGCGGCAAAAACCAAATATGGAGAATGCTCACTAGTTGCTGATTTAGGTACTGCTACAAAAATTTATATTGTAGATAAAAACGGTGCTTTTATTGGTGGAGCTATAACTTCTGGCATGGAAATTAGCCTAAAAACCTTAGTTTCTTCAACAAGTCAACTTTTAGAAACTCCAATTATTGTTCCAAATCGTGTAATCGGAAGAAATACAAAAGATTGCATTGAATCTGGAATTGTCTACGGACAAGCTTTTATGATTAGAGAATTTGCTAATGAGATGGAGAATGAATGTGGCTATCGATTAAGAAGAATTTTAACTGGAGGTTTTTCTAAGATCATTAAAAACGTATTAAACGAGTTTACTTATGATGAAAACCTTATACTTGATGGACTTTACGAAATTTACAAAATGAATGAGGAGAGCTCAAATGTATAGGAAAACAATATTTTATATTTCATTTTATGCTTTGTTTTTAGCATTATTTGTTATTTTTTCTTATGTGCCTTATATTGGCTACATAACACTTGGCCCAATTAGTTTTACTACAATGCATATTTTAGTCCTAGTTGGTGCTTTGCTATTTGGAAAATGGACTGGTGGGGTCTTTGGACTTTTCATGGGCGTCCTTTCTTTACTTGTCGCTTTGCAATATCCAGGAACAATTAATTACTTATTTTTAAATCCATTCGTTTCAATTTTACCAAGAGTTTTATTTGGCTTTATTTCTGGATTAATATTCGATATTTTTAGAAAAAAGACAACTTTTGCAGGCTTTTTGACAATTTCTGCCCCAATGTGTGGTATTTTAACTTTATTACATACTGTTTTAACTTTAGGATGCCTTTATGTATTTGGTTACCTTGATATTTTCTACATTTCACATCTTATGGATTTAACTTCAATTATTGAAGGCAGTACAGAAACTTTTGGTAGCTTTGGTAACTTTGTTGCTACTTTTATTGCACCTGGTGCGGTTTGTGAAATTGCTGCAGCAATTATTCTTTCGCCAACCATCATGGCTGCTTTATACAAATTTGTTGTTAAAAGAAATGAAAGAATTTTTGACTTAAATGTCAGTTTCAAAAGTGAAGCTGATACAACAGCTTTAAATAAAACCTCTTTAATCTCAATAACAATTATTTTAGGTTTTGTTGTTGTTGCTTTATCAGCTCTAGTTCTTTTCTTATTTTATTACTTTAAATAAAAAATCATTAAAGTAAGAAATCTTTTAACTTTGTTATATAATTGTAAATCGAGAGTTGAGGTAATTAACTATGAATATTAACTTTAAAGAAATCTGTAAAAAATATGAAAAAGAAGCGTTAGATACTTTAATCAAAGACTGTTCAATTAATTCGGTTTATGATGAAAAAGCAGTAAGCGAAACAATGCCATATGGTAAAGGCGTTCATGATTGTTTTGAATTTTTAAAAGAATTAGCCTTAAAAGATGGTTTTGAAATAGATATGTGTGATGGAAGATGTATTGAAATTTCAACCGGCGAAGGAAAACAACTCGTTTCTATCTTTGCTCATCAAGATGTTGTGCCTGCAACTGGAAATTGGAATCATCCACCATTTAGTCCATATTTAGATGAAAAGGAAAACAGATTATACGCTAGAGGGACTAGCGATGATAAAGGACCTGGAATTGCTGCTTATTATGCTTTAAAAGCTTTAAAAGATAATGGTCTTATTAAAAATTATCGAGTAAAACTTGTTTTTGGTGGAGATGAAGAAAGAGGATCTTCTTGTCTTTCTTATTATTTTGAACACCTTAAAAAAGAAGAACCAACTTATGGCTTTACTCCTGATGCTGATTTTCCATTAATTTATGGTGAAAAAGGTATTGTTAACTATGCTTATGATGGCAATTTACCTTTAAATAATATTGTTTCTATTAAAGGTGGAGTTGCTTCAAATGTTGTAATTGATAGTTGTATATGTAAAGTTGCTGAACCTGAAAAACTTGATGAATATCTTAAAAACGACACTAAAGTTAAGTTTAATAAGTTAAGTGATGATACCTTTGAATTTTTAGGAAGAGCAGCACATGGCTCAACTCCTGAACTTGGTCTTAATAGTGGAGTTATTGCTCTTGGTGTATTAGGAGAAGTTTATAACAACCCTATGTTAACTTTACTTTGTAATGAATATAGCAATGTAAATGGAAAAAACATGCATGTATATTGTGAAAGTGAAGATATGGGAAAAACCACTTTTAATGTTGGTATTTTAGATTATGAAAATGGCCATTTTAAAATGGTTGTTAACTTTAGACATCCAGAAAATTGCGATGTTGATAAAACAATCACTAAAATTCAAGAATGTGCACCTCTTTTAATTAGAGTTGAAAGTAAAACACCATACTTATATTTTGATCCTAACAAAACTGATTTTATTAAAGAACTTTATAAAGTTTATGTTGAAGAAACAGGCGATAGAGAACATAAACCAATGGCAATAGGTGGTGGAACTTATGCTAAAGAAGCCAAAAACACTGTAGCTTTTGGAAGTTGTTTCCCTGGTAAAGTCGATCATATTCATGAAGAAAATGAGAAAATTGACTTAGATGATTTTTATTCTTCAATGCCAATTTATGCTCATGCAATTTATGCTTTAGGTAATTTAAAGAATGAGAAGTAGATATAAACCTTGGGCAATAGAGTATTTAAAAACAAATACTAAAAATGAATTTTTCTTAAATGATGAGGTTATAGAAGAAGATAAGATCATTTCTTTCATCAAAGAAAAAGATACTTATTTAGAAATCGGGCCAGGTCGAGGGCAGTTTATTTTATCGATGGCTGCTAAGTTTCCTGAGTTTAATTTTTTAGTTATTGAACTAGATAAATCGATTGCAGGAACAGCATTAAAAAAGATTGATGAAGCTAATTTAACTAACGTTCGTCTTATTGCTGGAGATTTCTATAAGTTGTCAAAAATTTTAAAAAAAGATTTATTTTGCGGGGTTTTTCTAAATTTTAGTGATCCTTGGCCTAAGAAAAGACATGAAAAAAGAAGACTTACTTCTCCATTATTTTTAGTTGAATATGCAAAAATTTTAAAAGAAGGTTCGAATATCTTTTATAAAACAGATAATGATGGATTCTATGAGTATTCATTAGAAAAGTTTAATGAATATAAGTGGGAAATTGTCTATAAAAATGAGGACTATGATTCATCAAAAGAAGAGTTTGATGCCCTAACTGAATTTGAAAGTCGATACAAAAGTGAGGGCATCAAAATCAAAAGATTGATACTAAAAAATACCAAGCAAACTTTAAAAGAAATAATTGAAGAAAATAAAGAGACTGAAACTAAGTAAGTCTCTTTTTAAATGAAAAAGCCAGTCAAACTTGACTGGCTTAAGTTTTAATTGGTTAAGAAGATTAGTTAGTAGTTCCGGCTTCTTGAGCGAGATCTTCCAAATTTTTCTCTTCTCTTTTCATGTCAATTGAGCCTTTAATTCCAGCGACTAAACAAGCAAGAATTACGGCTGCAACAAAGCTTATTGCTCCATTAAGAATTATATTTAAACCGCCACTTAATTCAAATACTGATGGAAGCGTGTAAATTGGTTCAGCATAAGTTGTATATAAATATGTTGTTGTGGTTTTTAATTGATCGGTATATGAAGTAAGTTGATTTGTAATTGTTGCTAATGTTTCAACATAAGTTTGAGGGGCTTCAGAGTAGGTTAAAGAAGGCTCATTAGAATATGTAACTTCAAGTTTAACTCCGTTTCCGCCACTCAATTGAGCGCCAAGTTTATTAGCAATAGTTTCGATACTATCATATAAATCTGTGTTTGTAGCTGTTAAATTATGAATTGAAGTAATGAAATCATTTGGAGAAGAAATGATAACGCTGCCAGCATTTGTGAGCATTTCTTTCCATTGAGTTTGTAAGTTATCAATTTTGGTTTGGTTCAAATTGTATTCATGAACTAAACGATCTAATTCATTTTTTAACTTGTCAATCTCGGTAGGTTGCTTTGATTTTACATATCCATTTAAACGAGCTTCACTTTGTAAGTTTGTTAAATTATATTGAGTAAAGAATTGTCTAATAATTGTTAATTCTTGAGTTATTGTTGTAGTTGAATCGGCACTAATAAAAGCACTTTCACCAAATGTTGAAATTAATTCAGAATAGTTAGAGTAAATTAAATCTCTTTGGTTAATTAAATAATTATATTGATCTTCATAAGTTAACGCTGTAGAAGCAAGCTCTAAATTTTGATTATAGACGATGGCGTCATATAAGGAATTAGCTAAAGTGTTTGGCGCTTCTAAAACATCTTGCAAGAAACTCTTAGCTTGTGCTTCGCTATCAAAATAAGAAGCAGAGCAAGTAAGTGTGATATAGTTTGGTAAAACGGTAGGAACTTCTTCGCCTTCACTGTTATAAACATTTCTAACTGTTTGCTCAACTTGAATTGCATTTTTATCAATCATTGTTTGAATGTCAATGTTGGCATAGTCACTATTACTGTTCTTTACTGTTTGAAGAGTAGAAGATTCAATTAAACTTCTATAATCAAATGTTGTTCCGTTTGGATAGAGACCTTCACTAGCTCCTCTAAATTGATAAGTAACTGAACCACTATAAACTTGATTAGGTTTTGTATATAAATAGTGAATTCCGACGACTCCAAGAACAAGAACAGCAGCAAACGTTACACCGAGTGTAATTTTTGCATGCCATATTCTTTTAAAAATATCTCCAATTGAGATACCTTCTTTTTCTTCTTCGACAATTTCAATATCTTTATTTTCCATGAATAGACTTCCTTAATAAATCTATTATAATTTAATTTGTCTTTAGAGTATATATTTAGTTGATTAGAGCGACACAAGTAAATACTCTCTTTATATATTAAAGATATATAATATTGCAATTTAAGTCATAGTTTAATTAGGCTATAATAATCAAGCGCATGAGGAGTTTAACTTTATGAACAGATATGGTTTATTTTATAACTACAAAACATTAGGAGATGTCTTACTTATTGTTTTTAAACCTACAGAAAATCCAGATGAGGTTATTAAAATGGATGATGTAGTTGTTTTAAAAAAGAATAATGAAATCATTGGTATTAATATCTTTAATATATCTAAAATTATGAAGATTAAAGCAAATGGCTTTATTCCTTTAGTTGAAGATAAGGTTTTAAATATAATTAATCATATTTTAGAAAATCATCAAGTCAAACCTCTTGAAAAATTAGATAATAGCGGTTTTAAAGTTGCACAAATAGTTGATATTGAAGAACATCCAGAAAGCGATCATCTTCATATTTGCAAAGTTGATGTTGGTCACTCAGATTACCTTGAAATTGTTTGTGGTGCTTTTAATGCAAGAAAAGATTTAAAATGTGTTTGTGCCTTACCTTATACTTTTATGCCAAGTGGCCGCCAAATTATTCCTGGAAAATTATTAGGTATAGATAGTTATGGTATGCTTTGTAGTGGCAGAGAGCTAGCCTTAGAAGGTTATGAAAATAAAAGAGGATTACTTGAATTAGACGATACTTACACAGTCGGATCTGATTTCTTTTCGTATTAATTTTTCATTATTTTCATAGACTTTCATAGTGTCATTTTCATTTATTTTCATAAACTATATAATCGTTTTAAAGGTCAAAATATTTGATTTTTAAAGCGATTTTTCTTTACTTAAATCATTTAAATAGGTAATGTATGAGTATGGCGAATGAAAAAATTTTCATTTTGCAAATTAATAGAATAAGAAAGGGGCTTGAGAGTGGAAAATTTAAAAGAACGAGTTACGATTTACGAAGTTGCAAAAGCTAGTGGTGTTTCACTTGCTACCGTCTCCCGTGTTATGAATGGAAGCGGTACGGTCAGAGAAGATACTAAGAAAAAAGTCATGTCAGTTATTAAAAAACTCGGCTATAAACCTAGTGGTCTTGCTCAAGCTCTATCGACAAACAAAACTACAAATATTGGTGTTATTATTCCTAGTGCTAACTATGTTTATATCGCTAACATGTTAAATGGTATTACTGAAGTTTGTAAGAAGAATGGTTTTACAGTTATTCTTTACACCACATCACATAGTAGAGAAGACGCTCTTGCATGTTTAGAAAGAGTTATTAAGTCTCACGTTGATGGTGTTATTGTTTTCGATGATGAGTTAGATGGTGAAGATCTTGAAGTCTTCAATTCATATAGCGTTCCAGTTATTGATGTTAATAACTCAGTTACGGCTAGTAAAATTGGTTGTATCCCATTTGGTTATGAACATTTAATTAAACATATTATTGAAGATAACTTCATTAAGGGCGATAAAAAGATGACTTTTTTGCATGTTCATAATGCTGGTCGTTTATTATCAAGAGTTGAGAATCAATTTATTAAAGTTCATTTAGAGAATGACCGTGAATATAGCATTATGAATTGTGATGATTCTTATCAAAGAACTTATCAAGATTTTATGGATCGTTTTAAACAAAAAAGAAAAGAATATATTATTGCTTATCGTGATTCGATTGCAGCGGCTGTACTTAATGCTGCAACTGATTCAGGATTACGTGTTCCAGAAGATGTAGAAGTTCTTTCAATTATTGGAACGAAGTATTCATCAATTTTGCGTCCACAAATTTCAAACTTACATATTAATTTCCAAGAAGTTGGTAAACGAGCAATGTATATGTTGATTGATTTAATTAACGGTACACTTATCGAAAAAGAATATAAGTTTGAAAGTGAATATATTAAAAAAGATTCAACATTGTTTTAAGGAGTAAAGTATGGATTTTTATGATGAATATATAAGAACGGTTGTTGATTATCCAATTAAAGGAATTAAATTTAGAGACATTACTCCTTTACTTGCAAACGGAGATGCTTTCCATCAAGTAATAATGGACTTAAATAAAGAACTTCCTAGTTATGAAAAATGGGATAAGATTATTGCTGCTGAAAGTAGAGGATTTATCTTTGCTGCTCCATTAGCTAGTTATAATAACAAAGGTTTAGTCCTCGCAAGAAAAGCTGGTAAATTACCTTTAGTTGGTTATCGTGAAACTTATAAGCTTGAATATGGCGAAGCTACAATTGAAATTCCACTAGATGCAATTAAAAAAGGAGATCGAGTAATTATTATGGACGATCTTATTGCAACAGGTGGAAGTGCTAAAGCGATGGTTGACCTTGTTAGACAAGCTGGTGGTATTCCAATTATGGGCTTATTCTTAATTGAACTTAGAAGTTTACAAGGCTATAAAAAGCTTGGAATTCCTGTTGTCTCAATTGTTAATTATGGACTTCACGCAAATGACTTACTTCAATTAGAAGGCGAAAAAGAAGAAATGGGTAAGTTTGTTAAAAAGATAGATGAAGAAGAGATTGAAGTTGAATTTTCAGATAAAACCCGTGCAGAAGTCCATAAAAATAAAATTATTTCTGTTGTACAAGTTGGAAAGGATGGTAGATTAACCTACATTAAATATAGGGATTAATTATGATTAACGTTATTGATGATTTAAATTACAGAGGCCTTATTAAAGAATACTCTAACGAAGAAAATGTCCACAAATTATTTGAGAGCAAACAAACAATTTATTGTGGATTTGATCCAAGTGCTTCTAGTATGCATATTGGTAATTTTGTTATGATTTCTATTTTAATGAGACTTCAAAGAGCCGGCCATAAAATTATCGCTCTTGTTGGGGGCGGCACTGGTATGATTGGCGATCCTAGTGGTAAAAGCAAAGAAAGAAATCTTCTTACTCCAGATAAAGTTCAAGAGAATACAAATGCTATTAAAAGACAACTAGAAAGATTTATTGATTTATCTGACCCAGAAAAAGGCATGATTTTAAATAACTATGATTGGTTAGGAAAAGTTAGCCTTCTTGAATATTTAAGAGATACTGCTAAATTTTTCCCAGTTAATTACATGCTTAGTAAAGATATTGTTAAGTCAAGACTTGATGCAGGTATTTCTTTAACAGAATTCTGCTATATGACTTTACAAAGTTATGACTTTAAATATTTACATGATAAATATGGAGTAAATATTCAAATCGGTGGAAACGATCAATGGGGAAACTTAACTGCTGGCCTTGATTACATTCGTAAAACTGAAGGCGATGAAGAAAAAGTAGAATGTATGACGGCTCACCTTATCACTAGAAGTGATGGTAAAAAGTTTGGAAAGAGCGAAGATGGTGCTTTATTCCTCGATCGTAACTTAACTTCACCATATAAACTTTATCAATTCTTCTTTAATCAAAGTGATGAAGATAGCGTTAAGTATTTAAAAGTTTTCACTTTCCTTCCAAAAGAAGAAATCAACGAAATCGAAAAAGAACATTTAGCAAACTTAGGTGCTAGAATCGCACAAAAGCGTTTAGCATATGAAGTTGTTAAAATTATTCATAGTGAAGAAGATGCTGAAGAAGCTAAAAAGATGAGTGAAGTTTTATTCTCTAATAATTTCGCTTCACTTAAAGAAGAAAGCTTAAAAGAATTATTTGCTAACGCTAAGATTGAAGTTAAGGAATCGATGAAGTTAGAGGATTTATTAATTTTCATCAAAGCTGCAAGCAGTAAAAGAGAAGCTCGTGAATTTATTAAAAATAATGCAGTTAGTGTAAATGGAGAAAAAGTTAACGACGCATTAAAAGAATTTAATAAAAACGATGCTTTATTTGGTAAATATTTAGTAGTTAAAAGAGGCAAAAAGAATTACTATTTAGTAGAAATTGCTTACTAAAATGTTTAATTTTAAAAAGATAGATTACATTGTTATTTCTGTGTTTATTTTGCTTGAGATAGCTTTATATCTATCTTTTTTATTTATCGATAAAGGAATATTTGTAACTCGGATTGAATCTTCTACTTTAAAATATGCGAGCATTTCTTTATGCTTAGCTTTTTCTTTATATTGCTTAATAAGAAAAAGAAAAATGGTAAATTGCTTTATTCCTATCGCGCTAGTTTTTACGTTAATTAGTGACTATTTTTTACTTTTTAATACGAATCAAAATTTATATGTATATGGTCTTATCACTTTTATAATTACTCAGTTAATCTATTTTGCTTTTATTTTATATTTAAGAAGAAGTAAGTTTGAATTATTAATAAATTTACTTGTTAGATTTCTTCTAACAATAGCAGCACTAGTAATAGCTTTTTATTTAAATTATTCTGATGTATTGACTATTCTAGCGCTTGTTTATTTTGTTGAGCTTCTTTCTAATTTTTTATATTCAACTTTTTTAATTAAGCTTGATAAAAAATATCTAATCTTTTCGCTAGGCTTACTTTTATTTATAGGCTGCGACATAAATGTTGGATTAAATAACGTTCATCTTTTTGAAGGAATCGACTATAGTTTAGTTAATTTTTTAATGTGGGTGTTTTATTTACCAAGCCAAGTTTTGCTTTCTTTAACGAATTTTATTGCTCAAGAAAAAAGTATTAAACTAATCTAATAAGACTGCAAAACTCAAGTAAAAGTAATAAATTAGTATATTTCTAGTATTTATTTGTGGTAATAAAAACTACCTTCTTTAACCATTTCTGAAGTATTTTTATTAGTAATTGTTTCAAGAAGCAATAAAGCAAATTCAATGGTAGCCATTGGGCCTTTACCAGTAACTAGCTTTCCATCTTTTACTGCGTAATGATCAATATAAGTGCCGCCAAAATCTTCATTCATTGAGTTAAAGCAAGTATATTCTTTACCTTTCAAAAAACCTAATTTTCCTAAAATAGTAGGTGCTGCACAAATTGCTCCGATATATCTATCTTTATTAGAAAAATACTTAATGATGTTTAAAAAATCGCTATTAGTTTCAAGTTCTTGATATTGAGGACCTCCTGCAATAAATAAACAATCATAATTATCTAAATCGGCTTCTTTATAATTTTCTAAATCACTTATTTTTACATTATGTGCACCCATTAAAGTAGGTCCATGAAGTGAAAAAACATCAACTACAACGCCTCCTCTTCTTAAAACATCAATAGTTCCTAAGGCTTCCATTTCTTCAAAACCATTTGTCAAAATAACTAAAACTTTCATATCAAATTCCTCTTTTATATTTAAATTATAAAGCCTGAATAAATGATTAAATATCTTTTTTATAATTATTAATATTTATAACCAATTTAAATATTTGCTATATTTATATGCAGTTAAGGAGAAAGTTATGCAAGTTGAATCAAAAATTATTCAAGGATTAATGAGATTAAAAGATTTGAGCGTTGATGATCTATATAAATTAATTCGCTTTGACTTAGACAATGGTGTTAAATATTTCGATATCAGCGATATTTATTTAGATGGAGAAGCTGAAAAGAAATTAGGGGAAGTGCTTCTTAAACATCCTGAGTTAAGAAAAGAAATGTTTATCCAAACTAAATGTGGAATATGCAAAGATAGAAAAAATGATATTGTTTTTTATGATTTAAGCTATGAACACATTTTAGAATCAGTGGATAAGTCTTTAGAAAGAATGAATCTTGATTATATTGATTCTTTATTGCTTCATCGTCCTGATATTTTTATTGAAGCACATGAAGTTGCCAGGGCTTTTGCGACCTTATCTCAACAAGGAAAAGTTAGACACTTTGGAGTTTCAAATTTCCCTCATGAAATCATGAAATATTTATATGATCACACCAATATTCCTATGGAAATTAATCAACTTCAACTTGGTCTTGGACACCTTTCTTTAGTCAACGAAGTATTTAATGTTAACATGAATAATAATGAAGGCATTGAAAGAGCAGGAGAACTCTTCTTCTTTATTAAGCGTCATGGAATCGTTTTACAGTGTTGGTCTCCATATCAAGTCGGTTTCTTTGGTGGTAGTATTTTTACTGATCCACGTTTTAATGAAGTAAACAGTTATATGGAAGAACTTGGCAAAAAATATGGAGTTTCTAAGTGTGCAATCGCAACCGCCTTCTTATTAAAACTTGGTGAAAATGTCCAAGTAATTACAGGTTCAACAAACATTGACCACGTTAAAGAAACTATTGACGGAACAAAAGTAAATTTAACAAAACCAGAATGGTATAACTTATTTAGAAAAACTGGAAATTTATTGCCTTAAAATGAAAAAACCTGCAAATCCTTAATAAAATGCAGGTTTTTTAATTACTAGTAAATAATTAGTTATTCTTCAGGGGCTTGTTTTTTAATTTCTATAGCAATATCAAATGGATTGTATTTAATTTTTAGATCTCTTACTAGAAGCTTAAGACCTTCATTTGAACAACTTGCAAATTCGATAACAATCAATAACTTATCGCTGCCATTAATATTGGCATTTTGTAACGATGCAGTTCTAATTGTATAAGAGTATGATTCAATAACTTTAGAAATTTCATCATAGGTTAATTTTGAATCATTATCTAAATATATATAGATTTTACTAGAGTTACGATTAGCTTTTATTTCAACCTTATAGAACAAGAATAAGCAAAGGTAAGTTGCAATAGCTCCTAAAATAGCAATAACAAAATTTCCTGAACCACAAGCTAAGCCGATTGCCATTGAAACCCATAATGTAGCAGCAGTTGTTAAGCCTCGAATAGCTCCTTTGTTTTTGATAATAACGCCTGCACCAATAAAACCAATACCTGGAGCAACGCTTGCTGAAAGTCTCATTGTTTCAAAATTTGTTTCGGTTGCTCCGACAGCATAAATCGAAAGAAGCATAATAACACAACTTCCTATTCCAAGAAGAATATGTGTTCTAAACCCTGCATTATGTCCTTGAGCTTCTCTTTGATAACCAATAATTCCGACAAGAATTATACATAGAACTATTGAAATTAAGGAAAGTAGGAAGTTTCCCCAACCATTTGAGCCCCATAATTGATTAAAAAATCTAATGATTTCTCTATCAATAGTTGTGACAGCTCCAGAAGAGAAATCGTTTGCTTTTTGTGTTGCAAAAACAACTAGCGAATCTAACATTTCGAAACTCCTTTTTATTTCTTTTGTGAAAAAAATGTTTGTGAAAATTATTGTATCTTATATTTGATACAAAATAAAGGATTTAGCGAATCAAATTGAACAAAATATCCACCATTTCAAGCTCTAAATTTCAATTTTTGTTTCGCTATAGTTTTTAGTCTCTATTAAAAATTTTAATTTTTAAAAGTGGCTAGTTTATCTTCTTATTTTGACATAGGCAAAATATCACTGAAAAAGGTGTTAAATTTTAAAACATAAAGTTATATAATTATCAAAGATTAAGGAGAATTATTTTTTATGTCAGAAGTAAAGAAAACAATGCTTAGTGTTGATGGCAATACTGCTGCTGCCTTAATGAGTTATAACTTCACTGAAGTTGCAGCTATTTTCCCAATTACTCCATCTTCACCAATGGCAAACTATGTTGATATTTACGCCTCCCAAGGTAAGAAGAATTTCTTTAACAGCACAGTTAAAGTTTGTGAAATGCAATCAGAAGCTGGTGCAAGTGGTGCATTACATGGTGCATTAAATGGTGGTGTTTTATCAACAACATATACTGCAAGCCAAGGTTTACTCTTAATGATTCCAAACATTTATAAATGGTGTGGTGAATTATTACCAGCAGTTTTACATGTTAGTGCTAGAAGCTTAGCAACCAGATCACTTTCAATTTTCGGTGATCACCAAGATGTCTACTCAATTAGACAAAGTGGAATCGCAATGATTTGTTCAGATTCTGTTCAAGAAGTTGCTGATCTTGCTTCTGTTGCTCACCTTGTTGCAATTGATGCTGAATATCCAGTCTGTCATTTCTTTGATGGATTCAGAACTTCACACGAAATCCAAAACGTTGAATTTTTAGCTGATGAAGAATGGAAGAAACTTGTACCATGGGACAAAGTTAAAAAATTCAAAGAAAGAGCATTAAATCCACACGGACACGCTGTTACAAAAGGTGGTGCTGAAAACGATGATATCTACTTCCAAGGTAGAGAAGCTCAAAATAAACATTTCGAAAATGTTCTTCCAGTTGCTGAAAAATACTTCAAGAAAGTTAGCGAATTAACTGGAAGAGAATATGCTCCATTTGTTTATTATGGTGCTAAGGATGCAGAAAAAGTTATTATCGCAATGGGTTCTGTAAATGAAACAGCTTATGAAGTAGTTACAGACTTAATGAAGAAGGGTGAAAAAGTCGGTATGATTAGAGTTCACCTCTTTAGACCATTCTCTGCAAAACATTTAGTTGCTTGCATCCCTTCAACAGTTAAAGAAATTGCTGTTTTAGATAGAAGTAAAGAATTAGGCAGTGTTGGCGAAGCATTATATGAAGATGTTTGCTCAGCATTAGACCTTGAAGGAAGAACCGGAATTAAAGTTATCGGCGGTAGATATGGATTATCTAGCAAAGATACTCAACCAAAACACATTAAATCAGTCTTTGATTGGATGCTAAGTGGAAAAGAACATCATAATTTCTCAGTTGGAATTAATGATGATGTTACCTTCCTTTCAATTCCAGTTGATGAAGATTATGAAATTAAACATAACTATACATCCTGCTTATTCTATGGTTTAGGTAGCGATGGAACAGTTGGTGCTAATAAATCATCAATTAAGATTATTGGTGATGCTACACATCAATATGCTCAAGCTTACTTTGCTTATGACTCAAGAAAATCTGGTGGTGTTACAAGAAGCCATTTAAGATTCGGTAAAGAACCAATTCACTCCACATATTATGTTGAACATGCTTCATTCATTTCATGTTCACTTGATACTTATGTCTTTAGATTTGATATGTTAAAGAACCTCAGTGATGGTGGTACATTCTTACTCAACACTGATATGGATGATGAAACATTAATCAAATCATTACCAAACAGAGTAAAATGGCAACTTGCTACAAAACATGCAAAATTCTATGTCATTGATGCTAACAAGATTGCTAGTGAAATTGGCATGGGAAGACATACAAACACAATTTTACAAAGTGCTTTCTTCTACTTAAATCCACAAATCATGCCATATGCTGATGCAAATACATGGATGAAGAAATTAGCCTTAAAGACTTATGGTAGAAAAGGTCAAGATGTTGTTGAACTTAACTACAAAGCTATCGATAAAGGTACAGAAGGATTAAGAGAAGTTAAAGTTGATAGTGCATGGGCTAAATTACCATACAATAGAGAAAGAACATTAACAGGTGATGATTACTTTGATAGTTATGTTGATCTTGTTAATACTCTTGATGGTTATGATATTCCAGTCAGCAAATTCACAGAATATGAATTACTTGACGGAACCATGAGAGAAGATGTTGCCTTCATGGAACAAAGAGGTATTGCTGATAGAGTACCTGAATGGAACAAAGATTACTGTATCCAATGTAATACTTGTGCATTCGTCTGTCCACATACCACAATTAGACCATTCTTATTAACAGATGAAGAAATCAAAAATGGTCCAAAAGGACTTGCTGATTCAGTTGTTGATGTTAAACCTGCAAAACCAGGATTAAAATACATTATCCAAGTCTCACCAAAGAACTGTGTTGGCTGTGGACTCTGTGTTAAAGAATGTTTAGCAAATGTTGCAGCAAGAAAAGCTGGAAACGATCACTTTGCATTAAAACTTGTTGAAGCTAAATCGCAATTCCACAAAGAAGAATATGCTCAATATTTATACAAACACACAGAATATAAAGCAGATAAATTCCCAGTTACAACAGTTAAAGGCGCTGCATTCTTAATGCCATATATGGAAGTAAGTGGAGCTTGTGCTGGATGTGGCGAAACTCCATATTACAACTTACTCTCCAGATTATTTGGTAAAGACTTAATGATTTCTAACGCAACAGGTTGTTCTTCAATCTATTGTGGTTCAACTCCATTAACTCCATTCGTTAATGATAAGAATGGCAATGGTGTTGCATGGGCTAACTCCTTATTCGAAGATAACGCAGAAAACGGATATGGTATGAGACTTGCTACTGACTATAAACTTGCTAATATCTGCAGAATCTTAAATGCTGGATTAGAAAGCGACAAAGTTAGTGCTGAACTTAAAGAAACAATTAAGAGCTATCTTGCTAATATTAAGAATAAAGATGAAGCAAGAAAGATTATCCCTGAACTTGTTAAAGGTGTTGAAGCTTCTAAAGATGAAGCTATCAAAGAAGTCCTTAACTATAAACAAGACTTACTCGATAAGAGTGTTTGGATTGTTGGTGGTGATGGCTGGGCATATGATATTGGCTACGGCGGACTTGATCACGTTTTAGCTAGTGAAGATGATATCAACGTTATGTGTCTTGATACTGAAGTTTACTCCAATACTGGCGGTCAAGCTTCTAAATCATCACAAACTGGTCAAATCGCTCAATTCACTGCAAGTGGTAAGAAGACCAGCAAGAAGAACCTTGCTTTAATGGCAATGGCTTATGGAAATGTCTACGTTGCTCAAGTTGCTTTAGGTGCTAATATGATGGCTGCAATTAAAGCCTTCAAAGAAGCTGAAAGCTATAACGGACCATCCTTAATTATCTGCTATGCTCCATGTGTCAACCATGGTATTAAAGGTGGTATGGTCAATTCTATCGAAGTTGAAAAAGAAGCAGTCGCTTGTGGTTACTTCACAACCTTCAGATATGATCCAAGACTTGTTGCTCAAGGTAAACCAGGATTACAACTTGATTGTAAAGAACCAGACTTCTCCAAGTTAAGAGAGTTCATTATGAAAGAAACTAGATACTCTCAACTTCCAAAGGTTAACCCAGCTGAAGCAGAAGCATTATTTGAAAAGAACGAAAAATGTGCTCGTGAAAGATGGGATAGAATTAAGAAATTTGGTCTTTAACTCTTAAAAATCTAAAACTAATAGCCATGACTTCGGTCATGGCTTTTTATGATTAATTTTGTTTGTTCTTAAAAATAGTACCGATAGGTATATATTAAATTTAGCCAAGATTTTTGATTAATCATATGGTTGAAGTAATAATCTTCCAATTTGAGCTAGCCTTAAATTAGTGACTAGCGATTAGCCAATTGTGTTTATTATAACGCTAACAAAATAATCTTCAACTATATAAAAATTTCATTCTTAAAAACTCGTTTTTAAGGAAAAACCTTGCAAAACTTCACTAATAATTGAATTTTCAATTTTATAAAACTTATTAAAATCTGTTCCCTTTTTAACACGAAGATAAAAATTCGATAAAAAATATTTATTACAAGAAAATAAAAAAACTCGCCATTAGGCGAGTATAAAAGTTTTATGTTTTTATTAGTCGACATTAATTAATTCATATTCGCGGCTGCCATAACCAATTTTTGTAGCAGTTTCGATTGTGTGAATTCCATGTCTTGTTTCAACTCTTTCGACAAAATGGTCTCTACCTGGATCTTTTGAACTATAAATTAAGTCGATACAAGCTTGGTCGATTGCAACTGGGTCGGTTGAAGCTAAAATTCCGATATCTTTCATACATGGATCTTCAGCAACAGCACAGCAATCACAATCAACAGACAAATTTCTCATAACGTTAATATATAAAATTTTGCCATTGAAGTATTTAATAACACTACCAGCGGCATCAGCCATAGATTCAAGGAAACTATCTTGTTCAGCATTAAATCCAACTTTAGTATCGCCAGCTCCATGGATATAAAGTTTTCCATATCCAGAAGCACATCCGATTGATAATTGCTTAAGTGCTCCACCAAATCCACCCATTGGATGACCTTTAAAGTGAGAGACAATTAGCATAGAATCGTATTTTGAAAAATCTTTGCCGATATAATTCTTTTTAATACGTACTCTATTAGGAATATCGAGTTCAATATCAGGACCATTTGCGTCTAATAAATCAAATTTAAAAACTTTACTCCATCCATGATTTTCAATTAAGTGGAGGTGTTTTTCAGTAGTATTTCTTTCTCCATCATAAGCGGTGTTACATTCAACAACTGTTCCGCCAACATAATCAACTATCTCTTTTAAATAATCTGGTCGAAGATAATTTTGATTACCTTCTTCCCCGGAATGAATTTTAACAGCAACATTACCTGTTAATTTTTTATCTAATAAATCAAAAAGCTTAACGAGGCTATGCGATGATAAATCTTTTGTAAAATATACCTTTGATTTTGCCATAATTTTCTCCTTTTCGTATTTATTTAAAAACAAAAGTAAATATCTTTCAATTAAAAATAACACTATGTCAGTTATTTTTCTTAGTTATTCTTTTCACTATATTAATTAAAAGAATAGAAAATGCGATTATTTTCTTTATAATTATTTAAGAGGACAAGAAAATGAAAATTATTTCTTTTAATGTAAATGGTATAAGAGCAATTTTAAATAAAAATTTTGAAAATGATTTCAAAGAATTAAACGCTGATATTTTTTCAATCAATGAAACAAAATTAAACGATGATATTCATAAAGAATTTCCATTTAAACCTGAAGGATATGAAGTTTATTTTACAAATTCTACTGTTAAAAAAGGTTATAGTGGAGTAGCGGTATTTACAAAAATTCATCCATTAAGTGTTCATTATGGATTAATTGATAATAAGTATGATGATGAAGGACGAGTTGTTACTTTAGAATTTAACAATTTTTATTATGTCGCTTGCTATGTTCCTAATAGTGGAGATGAGTTAAAACGACTTGATTTTAGAATGATTTTTGAAAAAGATTTAGTTGCTTATTTAAATTCATTAAAAGAGAAAAAGGCTGTTGTTTATGCCGGAGATTTAAATGTCGCTCATGAAGAAATTGATTTAAAAAATCCATCAACAAATCACCATAATGCTGGTTTTACTGATGAAGAAAGAAATGCATTTACCAACTTATTAAATAATGGATACATTGATACTTTCCGTTATTTATATAAAGACACGGTTAAATATTCTTGGTGGAGCTATAGAATGAAAGCCAGAGAAAGAAATGCGGGGTGGAGAATCGACTATTTTGTTGTTTCAGAAAATATTATTGATAAAGTAAAAGATTCAAAAATTTTAAATGAGATATATGGCAGCGATCACTGTCCTGTTGAACTTGAAATTGATATAGATTAATTATGTTTAAAGTTATAAGTGCTCTTGAAGCTAAAGAAAATGATTCTTATACAATTCAAAACTTCGTACCTTCTATTGAATTAATGGAAAGAGCAGGGAAGTCTTGCTACGAAATTATTAAAGGGAATATTCAAAAAGAAGATGCTATTTTAGTTGTCTGCGGTGGAGGTGGAAATGGTGGAGATGGATTAGTCATTGCCCGCTATTTGCTTCAAGATAACTATCAAGTATTTGTTTATTTAACTTCAAATCATTTAAAAGAAGAAACTGAGATAAATTTAAAACGCTATAAAGGAAGTATAATAAAAGATTTAGATGAATTTATCAAAACTCATCAAGTTAAGGTTATAATTGATGCAATTTTTGGGGTTGGATTAAATACTAAAATTAAAGAAAATTATGTGACTTTAATTAACAAGCTAAACTTGATTGATGCTTATAAAGTGAGTATTGATATTAATAGTGGTTTAGATTCAACAAGTGGCCAAGCTTTAGGCGCTTTATTTAAAAGTGACTTAACTATTACAATTCAAGACTATAAATGTGGCTTATTTTTAAATGACGGGAAAGGTTCTTATTGTGATTTAAAAGTTATTGATATTGGAATAAAGCCAGCAAAGTCCCAATATTTTTTAAATATTTTGGAAAAAGAAGACATTAAAGTATTGTTTAAAAAGCGTGATCAAAATACTAATAAAGGTAGTTATGGAAGAGTTGCTTTAATTGGTGGATCTAAATTAACTCCTGGCGCTCTTTTACTTTCTTATAATGCTCTGGCTAGTTTAAGATGTGGAGTAGGCTATGCAACTATAGTAATTCCTAAATCTTTATATAATATATATGCTTTAAAAAATGAGGAAAATATTTATACCTTATTTAATGATAATGATGGAAATATTCTCTTTGATGAAGAAAATCTTAAGAAGTTACTTCATTATTCATCCATTTTAGTTGGACCAGGTATAGGGACAAGTGAAGAAGTTTATAAAATCATTAAATACTTACTTCTTAACTTTAAAGGCAATCTTGTTTTAGATGCAGATGCTTTAAATTCTTTATCTAAGTATGGTGTTGATGTTTTAAAAGAGAAAGTTTGTAATGCTACTATCTTAACACCTCATATTAAAGAATTTTCAAGGCTTTCTGGTCTTGAAATTGATGAGATTTTAAGTAATTCAGTTGAGATTTGCATGGATTTTGCTAAAAAATATGGTGTAATTGTTAATTTGAAAAATAATGTTAGTGTAATTAGTGATGGAGAAATGGCCTATTTAAATGTCAATGGAAATGCTGGACTTGCTAAAGGTGGAAGCGGTGATGTTTTAAGTGGAATTACATTAGGCTTAGTAAATAAGAACGATAACATTTTGTTAAGAGTAGCTAGCGCGGCTTACATCCTAGGTTTAAGTGCTGATTTAGCAACGCAAAAAATAAACGAATATTCTTTACTTGCAAGAGATGTAGTTGCTGAAATTCCCAATGCTATAAATTCTATTATTAATATAAATAAATAGTTATCTTAATAAGTTTTAATGTTTATTTTCTTGTTTTAGAAAGTTTATTTTTAAATGCTTTTTTGACTTTCTTTTTATTTCGCTTACTTAACTTAGAGAAAATGATGATAAGGATAATTAAGATGACAACTATAACGGCTACACCAATAATTATTTGTAAAGTTGAAAAACTAACATTAATATTAATCACATTTGAAGTAACTGAGGCGCCTTCTTTAGTTCTAGCTATTGCGTAAAACTTATTTTCACCAAAAGTAAGTAGTGTGTCTCCTTCTTCGATTTTATTGTTTTCTAAATAGTAGGTAATAGAAGCTGGTTCAATGACTTTACCTTCTTCTAAAAGAGTAGTATCTAGACCTTTTGCAGAAAAGTTATCTAAGAAATTATAAGAGGTCTTAAATTCATCAGTTGCTTTGATAGTAAAAGTATAAGCGCTCCCGTTAAAGTTAGTAAAACTAATTCCGTCACTATTTTCAGGGTCAAAACATGCATTAGCCCAATTTGGGTAATCTACAAATGGGTTACGGTTACCTTGAATGTTGTGATAAATCAAATCGTTTCTTGAAATTTCGAATGCGGAAACTGGATCTTCAATGTTCCAGGCCAATAAATCATCTAATTCGCCATAAGCAACTGGATTATCTTTTGTCTCAATTGGGTCTTTAGTTGCACCTTTATCAATATTGTTTCCCAAAGTGATAGCAGGAGTTTCATCGCCATTTCCTAAATCTTCGTAATTATGGTAGCGAGCACACATATAAAAGATGGAACGAGCAATATCACCTTTATCTTTATCGTTAGGTTCAAAAACAGTGTTTCCGTGTTTGCCTTCGCCAAGATAGCCAACTATTTCACCAGTTATGCTACTAGTGATTTCTTCTTCAATTTTAACTACTTCGCCAAAAGGATAACTGTTATGACCTTGTTGGTTACCTTGTCTATCACCAGCATGAAGGTTATGAGCGTCACAACCTGCTGTTAACTCTTTATATCTTTCTGAATCTTTTTTTGAATTAAAGCCAAAAGATTTAGGTAAAATGTGTTCACGGTCTAATCCAGCATTTTCTAATTCTGGGCAATCAACTGGCCCACCAGTTAAGTCAGGATAGTTAGGATAATACTTATAATTCCCCCCATTAAATGTAGATTCTATATAAATTGGAGAATCAAGATATAAAACATTAATCCAAATGTCGCTTGTTTTGAATTTACCACTAGTTATTTCTTCTTCAGTTACTGGAGAAAGAGTATAGTCTCTTTCATAAAGATTATATCCATACCATGCTTTTGAACTTTCTCCTTCAATATAACCAGTATTATAATCAACTTTAATTTGACCTTCCTTTAAGATATTTTGCAGACTATCTAAAAGCGCGTCGCCTTTTAAACCTTCTTCTAAAGAGGAATAATAAGCCTGAACTTCAGCTTCGCTGACTGCTGAATAGTTGATTGAATGAGGGGAAGGACTTACATAATTTGTAAGGTTATTTCGAAAGGAAATAGGTAAAATAACAGTGCTAATAGTAGCGATAGATATAAACAAGGTTTTCATACTTATAATTTACACCAATTTGATATATTTTTAAATTAAAAACCTTGTAAAACCTAAATTAATTTTAAAATATTAACTAAATAATCATTTGGTTGGTTAATATATCTAATAGATATATTTGATTATTTACTTACAGCCTTGTTTTTAATAAAATATAACGCATGTGGGGATTAGTTTAAATTCAGGCTTCGTCAACACGATTGTCTAAGCAATCCGGTCCTGAATGAGTCAATTTACGAGACCATCATTATATTTAAGGAGGGTTTATGGAAGAAAAAGAAAATGTAGCAACTAAAACTTCTAGTTTAGATAATGCTACCTTACAAGCCGAGACTCTAAGCATTCAAGATGCTGAGACGACATTCCAAACAAACTTTAAAACTGGATTAAGTAGTGAAGAAGCTAAAAAAAGATTAGAAAAATATGGTCCTAATAAGCTTCAAGAAAAGAAAAAGAAGACCTGGATTAGAATTTTCTTTGAGCAAATGGCTAACCCAATGATTTACGTCTTATTTGCGGCAATCTTAGTTACAATTGGCATTTCAATCTATGAAACAGTGATTAATGGTTTCGACTTTTTTAATGTTGGAGATTGGCCAGACGTTATTATTATTCTTGCTGTTATCGTAATGAATTCCATTATTGGCACAGTTCAAGAAGTTAAAGCAGAAATTTCTCTTGAAGCACTTAAAAATCTTTCTTCACCAGAAAGTACCGTTTTAAGAGATGGAAAAAGATTTAAAGTTAAATCTGCTGAATTAGTTCCAGGTGATATCGTTATTTTAGAAGAAGGCGATACAATTGGAGCTGATTTACGTTTAATCGAAGCTGTTAATCTTAAAGTTAATGAATCATCTTTAACTGGTGAATCAGTACCTGTTGAAAAAGATGCTTCTATTACATTCTCTGATACAGTTGCTATTGGCGATAGAGTTAATCTTGCTTTTATGTCTACCCCAGTAACTTATGGTAGAGGCGTTGGTGTTGTTTCATCAACTGGTATGAATACCCAAATCGGTAAGATTGCTAAAGCTTTAGATAGTGAAGAAGAAGTTGAAACTCCACTTCAAAAATCACTTGATAACTTATCAAAAATTCTTGGTTTAATTACTTTAATTGTTGTTATCGCTGTTTTAATCGTCGATATTATTTGGATCTTTGTTGAAGGACATGGCAACGAAGTTGAAGCTTGGATTGAAGCTGTTTTATCTTCAATTGCTCTTGCTGTTGCTGCTATTCCAGAAGGACTTGCGGCAGTTGTTACAATCGTTCTTTCAATTGGTGTTCAAAGAATGGTTAAGGTTAATACTGTTGTTAGAAAACTTCCTAGCGTTGAAACTCTTGGAGCAGTTAGTGTTGTTTGTTCCGATAAAACTGGTACATTAACACAAAATAAAATGACTGTTGTTCAAGCTTACGTTGATGATAAATATTTCATTAGCGAAGACTTTAAGAAAGAAAGCGAATCAGCTGATTTAAAACTTTTAGCTGAAGGCATGTCTTTATGTAGCAATGCAACAGTTGATGAAGGTTTATTTGGCGATCCAACTGAAATTGCTCTTGTTGCTTTTGCTAATCAATTTGATTTACATAAGTCATTCCTTGAAGGCAAGACTCCAAGAATTGATGAATTACCTTTCGATAGTGTTCGTAAAATGATGAGCACAAAGCATCAATTAGAAGAAGGCACAGTTATTTATACAAAAGGTGCGCTAGATTCGATTTTAGCTCGTACTATTAAGATTTTAGATAATGGTGTTGAAAGAGACATTACAGCAACTGATATTGAAAAGATTAATACTGCTAACAAATATTTCTCTGATAAAGCATTAAGAGTACTTGCTTTATCTTATTCTAAAAAAGATAAAATTGATGAAACTGATTTAGTTTTTATTGGTCTTGTTGCAATGATTGACCCTGCTAGACCTGAAGCTAAACCTGCTGTAAGTAAATTTAAAGAAGCTGGTATCACAACAGTTATGATTACTGGCGACCATAAAGATACTGCTTTTGCAATTGCTAAGGATTTAGGAATTGTTGAAACAATCGATCAATGTATGCTCGGAAGTGAAGTTGATAAATTAAGTGAAACTGAACTTTGCGAAGCTTGCAAGAAGACAAGAGTTTTTGCTCGTGTTTCTCCAGAAAACAAAGTTCAAATTGTTAAAGCTTTCCAAGCTAATGGTAATATTTGTGCTATGACTGGAGATGGTGTTAACGATGCACCTTCATTAAAAGCTGCTGATATTGGTATTGCAATGGGTATTACTGGAACTGACGTTGCTAAAGGTGCAGCTGATATGGTTCTTACTGATGATAACTTTGCTTCTATTGAAAAAGCAGTTGAAGAAGGTAGAGGAATTTATGCCAACATCAAAAAGACCGTTATCTTCTTATTAAGTAGTAATATTGCAGAAGTTCTTGCTATGTTTATTATCATTTGTCTTGGACTTCCTGCTCCATTAATTGCTATTCACTTATTATGGGTTAACTTATTAACCGATTCTCTTCCAGCTATCGCTTTAGGCATGGACCCACGTGATCCTAATATTATGAGAGAACAACCTCGTGATCCTAAAGAAGGAATCTTTGCAAGAGGCGGAATGAAAAACACTTTATTATATGGGGCAATTCTTACAATTGGTGTTTTAATTTCTTACTTTAGTTGTGCTTGGTTACATGATGCATATTCATTTATGGAAATTAAAGACTTATATGCTTCTAATCCTGACATTTTACATCAAGCTCAAACAATGGCCTTTACAACTCTTGCCTTCTCTGAATTATTCCACATGGTTGGTATGAGTGATGTTAATAGATTATTTGTTCACGTCTTTAAAGACAAGAACTGGATGATGCTTGTGGCTTTTGCCGCTGGTATTATCTTACAACTCTTTGTTATTGAGACTCCTGGGGTTCAAGATTTATTTACAACCGCAAATCTTTCATGGGATGAATGGCTTATTACTTTAGCTTTCTCAATTATTCCATTAGTACTCCATGAAGTTATTGTTGGAATTAGATTCTTAAAGAGAAAATTTGCTAAATAAAGTTTAATTATCTAAATGATAATTTAGTTAAATTACACTTTCAAAATGAAGAAAAAAGAGACTTCGCTTGTGAAGTCTCTTTTATTAAGCTTAATTGATGTGATCTAACACATCGTAGTAAGTAACGTAAACGTCGATAAGCTTTTCAACACCACTTTCATTTCTGTTTGGTCTTTCGTGTATATCGGAGCTACGTTTACTTACTCTTCTAAATAACTTAGAAAGCATAAGTTTCCTTCCTCCTTTTAATTAATGCCTATACTTAGGAGTGGTGCCTCCTTTTCTAGGGAAGATTAATTATAGAGCAAGTTGAAACTTTGTCAAATGAAATATTTAAAAAAGTGCTTGTTAAAACAAGGAAAGCGCATTACTATAGGTAAGTCTTAACAAAATGAATTGCATAATTTATCCATGTTTTAATGAATGGATCAATATTAGCAATATCTTTTTCACTAACAATTTCATTAGCAAGACTTAAACCATGGGCACCATTTGGGAAAAGATGAAATTCACAAAAAACTCCAAGTTCTGTAAGCTTTTTAACTAAATCTATACTATTTAAGCAAGGAACTACGTTATCATTTTGAGTCGTCCAAACAAAAGTTTTTGGAAAAGAAGAAGTACAGTTTTTAATAATATCAGTTTCTTCTAAATGATCAGGCATATTTCTTCTTAAGGCTTTTAAATTCGCATCAAAAGGATTGTCTTTTCCAGTATAAACAACTGGATAAGAAAGAATACAACCATTAACTTTAATAAGTTCTTTATTCTTTCCAATTAAGCTTGCAAATTTTTCGCTTTCAGAATTCATCGATGTAAAAGCGGCAAGATGACCACCAGCGCTAAAACCCATCACAGCAATTTTATTAGGATCAATATTATATTTTTCAGCATTTTCTCTAATATAAGCTAATGAAGCAAAAGCTTCGACAAATGGATAAGGATATTTAAATTCAATAACTGAATAAGTAAGAGTAAAAACGGCAATATCTTCACATATTAATTTAAGGGCAATAGGTTCGTTTTCTCTATCACTTACAAATTCATATCCGCCACCCGGAAATACTAAAATACATTTTCTTTTTCTACCTTTAGAAAATTCATCGAAGTTATCAGGAATATAACTTCTTAAAATTGCTTCGCTCTTAATCTTTTTATTAAGATCTTTAAGCTTTAAAACTTCATGTTTCATCTACCTTCTATGACCTCCTATTTGATTATGTCTTTCTCTAATTGTAGATTCTTTTTTAAGGCTAGAACCACGTAAAGCCTTATTTTTACCATATTTTTTATATATTTCATCTAAAGCTTGATATAGATTTCTTTCTTTATCAACTGCTTCAAGGTTTTTAAATAATGAGAGTTGCTCGGTTTTTCTTTCAACTAAGCCACCAAAAGAAATACCTACTTGTCTAATAAAACCATCTTTAATATTGTTATCAAATAAATATAAAACTGCATTATATAAATCACTATTTAAATCAGTTGCATCTACTTTTAGTTGATGAGCAAAAGGAGCAAGATTGCTAGTAAAAGAGTAGCGTATCATTAAAGAAACTCCGGTTGCTTTTAACTCTGTCTGACGAAGTCTAATACATAATTCATCGACCATTTCTTTTAAGATTAATCTAGTTTCACTAACTGTATAATCTCTCATTAATACTTGCCCAAGCGAAAGATTTTTGTTTACAGGAATATATTTATCTCTTATATCGCTTTCATCTCGGCCGTTAGCATGTTCGTATATATCTTCTCCTAGAATACCAAATTTCTCAATTAAAATTTCTTTAGGGTAGTGAGCAACATCATAAACCGTATATAAACCAAGTTTATTTAACCTTGCCTCGAATCCTCGTGATATTCCCCAAACTTCACTAAGTGGTTTAAGTGGCCAAAGTTTATTTGGCACGTCTTTATAGTCCCATAAAGCGATGTAATCCTTGGCGTTTTTGGCCTCTTTATCATCAGCCATTTTAGCTAAAAACATATTTGGACCAATCCCACAAGTACCAATCAAGCCAGTTTGAGTATGAATTTTTGCTAATATTTTTTTGCATAATTCAATTGGAGTGCATTTATACAGTTTTAGATATGGACCAATATTTAAAAAAGATTCATCAATAGAATAGACGTGGATATCTTCTTTACCAACAAAATCTAAAAAGATAGAGACAATCTCGGCGCTTTTTTTGACGTATTTTTCCATTTGTGGTTTTGCATAAATCATTCCAGGAATATTTTGAGGTAAATCTCTCCTTCTTAATCGAGAGGGAACGCCTAAACTTTTTAGATATGGTGATACACTTAAAACAATGGTTGCTCCCTTCCTTTCGGTATCGGTAACCGCTAAAGGAGTAGTAAAAGGATCAAGTCCTCTTTCAACACATTCAAATGTTGCATAGTATGCTTTCAAGTCAATTACAGCTACCCATTTTTCCACGACATTATTTTAATATGTTTTAACTACTAATTTAAGGTATCAAATTTCAATATCAAAATTTAATACGATTTTTGCAGACTTATTTTTCTATATTATGAGAATTTTAAATTAAAAATTTAAGAAAATTTCAATCAAATTTAAATTTAGCTTGTATTAATAATAGGCAAGCCTAATGAAAAGAAAATACTTTTCTATTTTTTTAACATAGGTTATTTAATTACTGCTTAAGCAGTCTATGAAAATAACATAAATTTGATAAAATAAAGACAAGATATTTCATTTACTAAAATTTTAAATTTTAAGGGGGTTGTGTATGGAAGAAATCAACTTTAAAAACCGCTTCAATGATGTTTTATTTGGCACATCTTGGGAGATTGAGTCTCCAAAAGCAATAGTAGTTATCGTTACTGGAATGGCAGAACATTCAAGGCGCTATGATGATTTTGCTAAATTTTTAAATAGTAACAATTATTCTGTTTATTGCATTGACCATTATGGGCAAGGTGTTGGCAAAAATGGTGAACTTGGCAATCCTGGTAGAGACTACTTTTTTAAGATGCAAGAAACAGTTAAAGAATTTGTCTTAAAAAAGAAAGCTGACACTGGCTTAAAAGTTTATCTTTTTGCTCATTCAATGGGGAGTTTTGTTACTCAAGGATTCATTGAGAAATATTCTAGAGTAATTGATAAAGTTGTTTTATGTGGAACAAACGGACCTAATCCACTTGTTAAATTTGGCTATTTATACACGAAAATCTTTATTAATAGCTATAACTACAATAAAACAGCAGGGTTTATTCATTCTTTATCTATTGGAGCATATGAAAAAAGCGTAAAAGAAAGAAGAAGCAATAACGATTGGATTTCATATAATAGAGAAAACGTTGATCGATATGATAAAGATGAATTTAGTGGTTATCGTCCAACTAATGGCTTCTATAAAGAGTTTATGAAAGGTTTAGTTTCTATTCAAAAGAAGAAAAATGTAGCCTCTATATCTAAAAACTTACCTATTTTAATAATTGGTGGCAGTGATGATGCAGTTGGCAATTTTGGAAAAGGATTAGAAAAACTTGCTTCTTTATATAAAAGATATAATCTCAATGTTAAACTTATAATCTATGAAAATATGAGACATGAGATTCTTAACGAAAAAGACAATTTAAAAGTTTATAACGATATCCTTAATTTCTTTAATCTTTAATTATTATTTACAATTTAAAATAATCGTTTAGAATTATTTTTGTCCTTATTATCTAGTTCTTTTTTTGGGAAGAAAATCAAAAGTATTTTACACTAATTTTCTCCTTATGCAAACGAAAAATACTCATTTTTAATGTGGCCATAATATGAAAGTGTTTTCTTAAATTTTAATATCTTTTTAACTATTAATTGCTTTCTAAATATTATTTAATATAAGGAATAAATCAATTGGGATTTAGTGTATAAGCGATTATAAATGGCAATCGCGTCTCTACCCTTAAGCCTTATTAAGGACTACACAAATCAAGTATTCGTCTGCAATACTAGTGGAGAATCAACACCGTTTCCTAAAGGATTTATAAGAAAGATTTTTCTTTAATTAGGAGGAATTTAGAATGAAGAAAAATAGACTTCTTGGTTTAGCCGTAGTTTTATTTGGCACTGTTGGTGTTATGACAAGTTGTGGTAATACAACTGCTGAATATGCACTTATTACTGATGTCGGTGATATTGATGATGAATCATTTAACCAAACATCTTGGGAAGCTTTAAAAGATTTCTGCGTAGAAAACGACAAAACTTATGCTTACTATAGACCAACCGAAGACTCAACAGCAGCAAGACTTGTTCAAATTGATCAAGCTGTTCAAAGAGGCGCAAAAATCGTTGTTTGCCCAGGTTACTTATTCGAAGATGCTGTTTATGAAGCTCAAACAAAATATCCTGAAGTTAAATTTGTTTTAATTGATGGTAAACCACATACTACTGATGGTAAGACTTACGAGACTAAAGACAACACAGTTTCTATTATCTTTAAAGAAGAAATTGCTGGTTATTTAGCTGGTTATGCTGCTGTTATGGATGGCAGCACCAAACTTGGTTTCTGTGGTGGTATGGCTGTTCCTGCAGTTCAAAGATATGGTAGCGGATTTGTTCAAGGTGCTGAGCAAGCTGCAACCGAATTAAACGTTACTGGTACATTAGATTACTATTATGCTGGCGCTTTTGCTGCAACTGATGCTGCTACAAGCTTAATGAAGACACTTTATGCTGCCGGAACTGAAACAATCTTTGCTTCTGGTGGTAAAGTTTATTTATCTGTTCAAGAAGCTGCTAAGGAATATCCAAACGCTAAATGGATTGGTGTTGACGTTGATCAATCTCCTGTTGACACAAAAGTTCTTACTTCTGCAATTAAAGGTTTAAGAGAATCAGTTACTTCAGCATTAGAAGTTTATAACGAAGGTGCTTGGAAAGATATTGCTGGTAAAGATTACACTTTAGGTCTTGATTCTGAATTTGGTAATTTAGATAAAATGGATTATGTTGGTATCCCAACAAGTGAAAGTGCTTGGAGATTCAAAACTTTCACTAAAGATCAATACAACGCGATTTTAACAAAGATTAAAGATGGCGATGTTACTATTAGTGACAGTGTTACTGATGCTCCAACCACATCAAAATTAAAAATTACCTGGCATACTCCATTTGCTGGTTCAGAAAATTAATAATTTGTACGTTTTAGAGGAGGAGTAGTTTTCTCTTCCTCTTTTTTATCAATGGAAGGTATGGTAAAGAATTATGGCAGAAAATTTCGCAATTGAGATGGAACATATTTCTAAATCTTTTCCTGGAATTAAAGCAAATGATGATATCACACTTCGATTAAAGAAAGGCGAGATACATGCTTTGCTTGGTGAAAATGGTGCTGGTAAGTCTACACTTATGAGTATTCTTTTTGGATTATACTCACCTGATGAAGGTACTATTAAAGTAAATGGAAAAGAGGTAGAAATTAAAGACCCAAATTGTGCAAATGATTTAGGCATTGGTATGGTTCATCAGCATTTTAAACTTGTTGATGTTTTTACACTTTTAGAAAATATTATTTTGGGAAGCGAACCTGTCAAATTCAAATTTCTTCTTAATAAAGCAAAAGCTAGAGAAAAGATAAAAAGTATTTGTGATAAATATCAGCTCGATGTTGATTTAGATGCTAAAGTTGAAGACGTAAGCGTTGGAATGCAACAAAAAACTGAAATTATTAAAATGCTTTATCGTGATAATGATATATTAATTTTTGATGAACCTACCGCTGTTTTAACTCCTCAAGAAATTAAGGAGTTGTTAGAGATAATGAAAAATTTAGCCGCTGAAGGCCGCTCAATTTTATTTATATCACATAAACTCGATGAGATTATGGCTGTTGCCAATACTTGCAGCGTTTTAAGAAAAGGTAAGTTAGTGGCGACTTTAGATGTCAATAAAACAAATAAAGAAGAGCTATCAACTTTGATGGTTGGTCGTAGCGTTTCATTTTCCATTGATAAGAAAGACTCAGTACCTGGTGACAACATTTTAAAAGTAAGAAATTTAGTATTACAAAATAAGATTCATAAAGATCTCAATATTGTTGATGGAGTTTCTTTTAACGTTAGACGTGGTGAAATTGTTTGTATTGCTGGAATAGACGGAAACGGACAAAGTGATTTGGTTTATGGTATAACTGGATTAGAAAAAGTAAAAAGCGGGAAAATCTATTTAAATAATTTTGATATTACTAATAAATCTATATTTGAAAGAAATAATTTAGGTATTTCTCATATCCCTGAAGATCGTCATAAACATGGTTTAGTTCTAGACTATTCTTTGGGGTATAATAGTGTACTTGAAAATTATTGGACACCAGATTTTACAAAGTATAAGTTCCTAATCAATGAAAAAGCAATTGCCGAACATGCTGATAAATTAATCGAAAAATACGATATTAGAAGCGGGCGTGGGCATGACACAATTGTTAGAAGTATGTCTGGAGGAAATCAGCAAAAAGCTATTGTAGCTAGAGAAATTGATAGAGATCCTGACTTATTGATTGCTGTTCAACCTACTCGTGGACTTGATGTTGGAGCAATTGAATTTATTCATAAACAAATTGTAGCTGAAAGGGATAAGAATAAAGCAGTTTTACTTGTCTCTTTTGAACTTGATGAAGTATTTAATTTAGCTGACAGAATTCTCGTTATGTTTAAAGGCAAAATTGTTGGTGAGTTTAATCCAAAAGATGTTACTCGTGAAGAACTAGGTTTATATATGGCTGGTTCTAAATCGAATTATAACTTTGTTGATGATGAAAACAGGGAGGAAACCAATAATGAAGAAAATTAAAGAAGTCTTTAATAATATTGCCGATTGGTTTAAATCCTTGCCAAATAAATTTAAATTAATTGGTGATTGGTTCAAAAAGACACCTGAACGATTAAAGAAAATTGGCACTTATTGCAAAGAAATCCCTGCAAAAGTTAAAGATTTTCCTCAAAAAGTTAAAAATTATCCTTATAAAGAACTACCTGGGAAAGTTAAATTACTATTTACTTCGGATGGAGCAATAAAATTATATTCCTCCCTTGGATGTATTATTGTTAGTTTAATAATTGGGTTAATAATTTTAGTTGGTATTGATCCTCAAAATGCTTTCCCTGAATTTTTGAATTTAATCGCAGGCGGTATGACTTTTGGATCAACAAGTTTTTTTGCAATCTTAGCAAATGCCGCTCCTTTACTATGTTGCGGACTTTCCATTGTTTTTGCTAATAAAACAGGAATGTTTAATATTGGAGTGGCTGGTCAATACGTAATAGGAATCTTTGGAACACTTCTTTTTGCGCTTCAATTTGGCTCACCTTGGTATGTTTGCTTATTGATGGCAATGATTTTTGGAGCTGTTTGGGGCATGATCCCAGGCCTATTGAAAGCTTATTTTAATGTTAGTGAGGTTCTTTCTGGTATTATGCTTAACTGGATTGCTTTATTTTTCACTAATTATTCTTTCCAAACTTACTTATCTTCTTGCGTTAATATTAGAGACGGTTCTAAAACATTTAAACTTGCCGAAGCTAATCCATCAGCACTATTGCCAGATTGGAATTTAAGAAGTTCGACCGGTGGTTATTTTTCAATAGCAATTATAATCGCAATTATTGCTGCTTTGCTTATTGCTTTCATAATCAGAAAAACAACTTTAGGTTACCAATTAAAAGCAAGTGGCTTAAACAAGGAAGCAACAAGATATGCTGGTATTAAAGATAAAAGAAATATTGTTATATCTTTAGCAATTAGTGGAGCTCTTGCTGGACTAGGTGCTTCTCTATACTATTTGGCTGATTTAGAGCAA